>Ga0169931_10001313_pt1 | contig 41036 bp, 38 predicted proteins | sample Kivu_15m_20L_FD_129675 | JGI IMG/M metagenome (GOLD analysis project Ga0169931, IMG submission 129675) | Freshwater microbial communities from Lake Kivu, Western Province, Rwanda to study Microbial Dark Matter (Phase II) - Kivu_15m_20L... | ecosystem: Environmental > Aquatic > Freshwater > Lake... | reverse complement strand
GCAGGGGCCCGGTTCGAGGGCGCGGCAGTCGCGGTGCCTCCACCTCGCCGCGGCCGGGGGCCTGAACGCCGCCAGCCCTGCCCCTCCTGAGCGGTCGCTCTCCCCCCATGCCCGCGGAACTCCCCGAACTCCTGCCCCTGGCTCCCCTTGCGGTGGTGGCCGGCGCCTGTGTGGGCAGCTTCCTGAATGTGGTGGCCTGGCGGCTGCCGCGGCAGGAATCGCTGATCCTCCCCGGCAGTCACTGCCCCCGCTGCGGCACCCCGCTGCGCTGGTACGACAACCTTCCCGTCCTCGGCTGGCTGCTGCTGCGCGGCCGCTGCCGCCACTGCCACCAGCCGATCGCGGCCCGCTATCCGCTGGTGGAGCTGCTCGTCGCCGCCCTCTGGCTGGCGATGCTGCCTGCACAGCCTGCCGCCATGGGCGCCGCCGCCGATCCGCTGCTGCTGCTGCTCTGCGGCTGGCTGCTGGCCAGCTGGCTGGTGCCGCTGGTGCTGATCGACCTCGAGCGGATGTGGCTGCCCGAGCCGCTCTGTCGCTGGGGCCTGCTGCTCGGTCTCGCTGCCACCGCCCTGCTCGGCTTCCAGCAGGGTGTGGCAGACGGCCGGGCCCTGCTGCTCGATCATCTGCTCGCCGCCGCGGCGGGCCTGCTGGGCTTCGAGGCGGTGAGCGGCCTGGCGGAGAAGCTGATCGGGCGCCCGGCCCTCGGCCTGGGCGACGCCAAGCTGGCCGCGCTGATGGGTGCCTGGCTGGGCCTGGCCGGGCTGGGCCTGGCCGTGGCTCTTGCGGTGCTGCTCGGGTCGCTGGTGGGCGGCGGCGCCAGGCTGCTGGGCCGGCTCAGGCCCGGCGAACCCTTTCCCTTCGGCCCCTTTCTCGCCGCCGGCACCCTGGCCGTGTGGATGGCCGGCCCCGTGCCGTGGCTGCAGCTGCTGCTGCCGGCCGTGATGCCTCCAGCGGGGGCCTGAACCCGGCGGGCCTTTAATGGGCCCGGAGTCCGGCCGCCCTCCCGGGGTGCCACCGCATCGATGTCGCTGTTCGACTGGTTCGCCGATCGCCGCAAGAACGCCCCGGTGGTGCGCCCCAGCCAGGGGCCCGAGCCGGATGAGGGGGATGGCCTGTGGAGCAAATGCTCGCAGTGCGGCCTGGTGGTGTATCGCAAGGATCTGGCCGCCAATGCCCATGTGTGCAAGGGCTGTGGTCACCACAACCGCATCGACAGCGAGGAGCGGATCCGGCTGATCGCCGACGACGGCAGTTTCGAGGGGCTGGATGTGGATCTCACGCCCACCGATCCGCTCGCCTTCAAGGATCGCCGCTCCTACGCCGACCGCCTGCGCGACAGCCAGCAGTCCACCGGCCTGCGCGATGCCGTGGTCACCGGGCTCTGCCGCCTGGAGGGGATGCCCCTGGCCCTGGGGGTGATGGATTTCCGTTTCATGGGCGGCTCGATGGGTTCGGTGGTGGGCGAGAAGCTCACCCGCCTGATCGAGGAGGCCACCGCCCGCCGCCATCCGCTGCTGATCGTCTGCGCGTCCGGCGGTGCCCGCATGCAGGAGGGGATGCTGAGCCTGATGCAGATGGCGAAGATCTCCGGAGCGCTGGAGCGCCATCGTCGCGCCGAGCTGCTCTACATCCCGCTGCTCACCCACCCCACCACCGGAGGCGTGACCGCCAGTTTCGCCATGCTGGGCGATTTGATCCTCGCCGAGCCGAAGGCGCTGATCGGTTTCGCAGGCCGCCGCGTGATCGAGCAGACCCTGCGCGAGAAGCTGCCCGAGGGCTTCCAGACCGCCGAATACCTGAAAGAGCACGGCTTCGTGGATGCGATCGTGTCGCGCACCGAGCTGCGGGGCACCCTCGCCACCCTGCTGAGGCTGCACGGCTGCGTGCGCCGCGGCGACCTCGTGGCACCATGACGGCCTGCTCCCGCCAATGCTGCCGGGCTGGCTACCAGGCTGGCTGGTGGAGCTGGCGCCGGAGCTGGGGAACCCTGCTGGCGATTCTGCTGCTCAGCCTCAGCCTGTTCCCCTCTAGCCCCGACGCCGCAGCAGCAGACCGGCGCGGCGCCTGGCCGCCGCTGCAGGCACTCCTGGTTCAGCCTGCCCTGGCCGGCCCGGTCGACTGGCAGGAGGTGCCGGCCGGCCCCGAGGGGCGGCAGTGGTGGGATGCGGGCAGCCTCCGCCGCGACAGAAACGGCACCCTCTCGGTGCTGAGCCGGTTCCAGCCGGCACCCGAGGCCGGAGCGGCCGACCCTGATCCCGCCCTCAAGGCTGGAGCGGCCGCCTCTGACCCCGCCATCGAGGCCAGCACAGGCCCGCCCGCACCAGCCGCCAGGGCAGACGCCTCCTCCCCGCTGGCCCAGCGCCTCCAGCCGCTGGGCACCCTCTATGTGATGCAGCTCGACTGCGACCAGGAGCTCTACCGCGATGTGAGCGTCAACGGCCTGCCCCGCTGGCGGGCCCCATGGCAGGCGGCCGCCGGCGACAGCCTCACCACCGCCACCCTGCGCGCCGCCTGCGCCGCCGCGCCACCGCCCCGAGGCTGAGCCTCCCGCCGGCGCGGCTCCCGCAGCCGCCCGGCTGGCGCCCTCCCTGGCCAGGGCAGATCCTCCGGGCAAGCGAGCCATCAACCCGCCTGATCCACTCCCCATGCCTGATCCACTCCCCTCCGCCACCCCCCCGCTGCGGGTGGGGGTCGCCGGGCTCGGATTCGGAGAGAAGGTGCTCCTGCCGGCCCTGGCCGATTGCCCCCTCACCACCCCGGTTGCCCTCTGGCACCCGCGCGCCGAGCGCCTCGAGGCGGCACGGCGCGCGAGCGGGATCGACGGCAGCACGGAGTTCGAGGCCCTGCTCGCCGATCCGGGCATCGACGCTCTGGTGATCGCCACCCCGCCCGCTCCCCGCTTCGAGCTGGCCCGCCGCGCCCTGGAGGCCGGCAAGCACCTGCTGCTCGAGAAGCCCGTGGCTCTCGATGCCGATCAGGTGGAGGAGCTGCAGCGGCTCGCCCTCAGCCGCCGGCTCACGGTGGCGGTGGATTTCGAATACCGCGCCGTTCCGCTCTTCCAGCAGCTCGCCGCCCTGGTGGCGCAGGGGGTTCTCGGCGATCCCTGGCTGGTGAAGCTCGACTGGCTGATGAGCAGCCGCGCCGATCCCAGCCGCCCCTGGACCTGGTACTCCCAGGCGGCGGCCGGCGGTGGCGTGCTCGGGGCCCTGGGCACCCACGCCTTCGATCTGCTGCACTGGCTGATCGGTCCCGCCACGCTCCATGCCGCACGGTTGAGCACGGCGATCCGCGAGCGTCCGCTGCCGCCGCCGTCCAGCGGCGGGCCGGCTCGCCCGGCCCGCGTCGATGCCGAGGATGTCGCCCTGCTGCAGGTGGATCTGGAAGACCCGCGTGGCCGCACGGTGCCGGCCCAGCTGAACCTCGCCTCGGTGACCCGCCAGGGCCGTGGCTGCTGGCTGGAGCTCTACGGCAGCGAGGCCACCCTGGTGCTCGGTTCCGCCAACCAGGCCGACTATGTGCACGGCTTCCAGCTCTGCCTGGCCCGCCCCGGTGAGCCGCTGCGCCCGGTGGATCCCGATCCCGCCCTGGCCTGGCCCCGCACCTGGGGGGATGGCCGGATCGCGCCGGTGCGGCGGCTGATCGGCTGGTGGGCCGAGGCTGCGCGCCAGGGCCGCCCGGTGGTGCCAGGGCTGCTGGAGGCGGCCCTCAGCCAGCGCCTGTGCGACCGGGCCCGCCAGCTCGATGCCGCCCGCAGGATGGAACGACGGCGGGGTTGAGAGCTCAGGCGCTGCAGGAGGGGGCGAAGGGGCATCCCCTAGACTCCGCCCCAGACACGGCGGGGATCCCGCCAGCCGTCGCTCCCCCATTCCTCCCCCCATCCCTCGAGGTTCCCATGGCGCTCGTCCCGCTTCGGCTGCTGCTCGACCACGCCGCCGAAAACGGCTACGGCATTCCTGCCTTCAATGTGAACAACCTGGAGCAGGTGCAGTCGATCATGGAGGCGGCCTATGAAACCGACTCCCCTGTGATTCTGCAGGCCTCCCGTGGCGCGCGCCAGTACGCCGGTGAAAGCTTCCTGCGCCACCTGATCCTGGCGGCCGTGGAAACCTATCCAGACATCCCGGTGGTGATGCACCAGGATCACGGCAACAGCCCCGCCACCTGCTACGGCGCCGCTGCCAACGGCTTCACCTCGGTGATGATGGATGGCTCGCTTGAGGCCGACGCCAAGACCCCGGCCAGCTACGACTACAACGTGGCCGTCACCAAGGAAGTGGTGGATGTGGCCCACGCCATCGGCGTGAGCGTGGAGGGTGAGCTGGGCTGCCTCGGGTCCCTGGAGACCGGGCAGGGTGAAGCCGAGGACGGCCACGGCTTCGAGGGCACCCTCGACCACAGCCAGCTGCTCACCGATCCCGCCGAGGCCGCCGACTTCGTGGCCAAGACGAAGGTGGACGCCCTGGCGATCGCCATCGGCACCAGCCACGGCGCCTACAAGTTCACCCGCAAGCCCACCGGCGAGGTGCTGGCGATCAGCCGCATCGCCGAGATCCACAAGGCCATCCCCAACACCCACCTGGTGATGCACGGCTCCTCCTCGGTGCCGCAGGAATGGCTCGACATGATCAACAAGTACGGCGGCGCCATTCCCGAGACCTACGGCGTGCCGGTGGAGGAAATCCAGGAAGGCATCCGCAACGGCGTGCGCAAGGTGAACATCGACACCGACAATCGCCTGGCCTTCACCGCGGCGGTGCGTGAAGCGGCCTTCAAGGATCCTGCCAACTTCGACCCCCGCCACTTCAACAAGCCCGCCCGGGCCTACATGAAGCAGGTCTGCCTGGATCGCTATCAGCAGTTCTGGTGCGCCGGCAACGCCAGCAAGATCAAGCAGCGCGACATCAACTACTACGCCGCCCTCTACGCCAAGGGTGCCCTCGATCCCAAGGCTGCCGTGGCCGTCTGAGCGGCGCTGCCCTCCGGGCTCGAGCCCTGATTCAAGGCCCCCACGGGGGCCTTTTTTCTTGCTCCTGCAGCGGCTCCCCCTCAGGAGTCTGAGGCTGGGGCCCGGCTGAGGATCCCCCTGTCACCAGGCGCTGGAGGGCCTGGCGCAGATCCCGCTCCATCACGAAACGGCGGCCATCGGTAACCACCACCCGCACGAGGGTGGGCAGGTCGTTGCTTTTCGACTGCAGATAGATCGGCTCCACATAGAGCAGGGCCTTGCCCACCGGCAGCACCAGCATGTTGCCGCGGAACAGGCGTGATCCGAGGCGGTTCCAGAGGCCGAACTGGAAACTGATCGTGGGGTCCTGATCGATCAGGGCCGAAATCTGCTGCGGACCGAGCACCAGGCGCTGCTGCGGCAGGCGACCGAGCAGCAGTTCGCCGTAGTGGGGGGGATCGTTGCGCGCGGCCAGCCAGCCCACCAGGTTGGTGCGTTTCAGGGGCGTGAAGGGTTGCAGGAGCACGAACTCCGTCTGGTTGCGGCCCGGCAGCTGCAGGGTGACGTGATAAGGCCGCACCTGAACATTGCTGTTGCCATAGATCTCATAGGGCAGCGACCAGACATCATCACCGTTGTAGAAGGTGCGCACGTCGGTGACGTGATAGCGAAGCAGCCGTTCCGTCTGGATGTTGAACTGGCTCACCGGCACCCGGATGTGGCGCAGCAGCGCCTGCGGCATCGCCTCCAGCGGCTGGAAGAGTTCCGGGAAGGCCCGCTGCCAGGTGCGCAGCACCGGATCGCTGGGGTCGCTCACGTAGAGCCGCACCCGGCCATCGTGGGCATCCACCACGGCCTTGACGGGGTTGCGGAAGTAGCGGATCCCCTTCGGATTCGGGTCGCTGTAGGGGTAGGAGCGGCTGTTGGTGAAGCCGTCGAGCAGCCAGTACTGATGCTGTTCCGGCCGATAGCCGGTTTCGGCACCCAGCCGTGCCGTGACCAGATAGGGCTCGCTCTCGAAGTTCAGGAAGGGCGCCAGGGCCTCGAGGCGCTGGTTCACCTGCCGCCGCAGCAGCAGCAGCGAGCGCGGCGTCAGCGAACCGGTGAACAGGATGCGCGGTTCGCGCAGGTAGAGCGCCGCCAGCAATCGCTGCGCGGGAGTCGCCAGGGGGACGCCCAGTTGGCCGTCGAAGTGTGTATAAACATTCATCTCTCCTTCCGGGTAGGCGAATTCCCGCACCCGCGTCGGTGCAATCGCGTAGGGGGCTGGCCCGGAGCTGTAATACAGGCTCGGCCGCCCCACCGGCAGCACTGTCCTGGCGTCGCTGTCGCTGACGCCGAGCTGCGGAATGCCGCGGGCCTGGCCACTGCGGCCGAGATCCTTGACGAAATACAGCGGCAGGCCATCGGATCCGGCCACGTTCACGGGTGAGACCGTGAATCCATGGCCGTTGGTGAACACCAGGTGCTTGTTCAGCCAGGTGCGTGATCCGGGAGGGAGAGCGCTGCTGTCGAGCTCACGGGCCGAAATCAGCACCTGTTGCGTGATGTCCTTTGTTCCTAACAGGCCCTGAAGCGGATAGCGGTCGACGGCGGCGGAGGAGAACGTGTAATAGAGGCGCAGCTGCTGCAGCTGCCGGTTGGCGGCGAGCAGGGGCTGGCTGTCCCAGATGCGGATGTTGGCCAGGGTTCCAGCTGAGTCGGCCAGATCGGCAGCGCTGAGGCGCTGTCCCGGTTCCAGCACCGTCTCCCTCACACGCTCCAGCCCGAAGGCGCGCCGCGTGGCCGCAATGCTGCGGCGCAGATAGGGCGTCTCCACCGCCAGCTCGCGGGGCTGCACCCAGAGGCGCTGCACGAGGGGGGCCAGCAGCCACTCGCTCAGGGGCACCAGCACCGTGGCGCCGGCCAGCGGAATGAGTGCTCCCCGCCGCAGCCAGCCCCTGGGGAGATGCACCAGCAGCCCGAAGGCGGTGAGCAGCAGCAGCGCCGTGAGCAGCAGGCGCAGGGGGAGGCGCAGGTGCAGGTCCACGAAACCTGCTCCGGCTGCCACACCGCTGCCCTGCACCATCAGATCGAAGGGAGCCAGGGCCGAGCTCACCGCCGCCACCACCGCCAGCACCGCCAGCTGCGGTTGCAGCACCCGTTGCTGGGCACGGCTGAGGCCGACGAAGCGGAGATCGGACAGGCTGGTGCCCTCGCTGAAGGTGATCAGCAGGCAGGCGGCAAGCCCCACCAGCCCCTGGGCGAAGAGCACGCTCAGCAGCAGACGCAGGGCGGGGAGCTGCAGCACGGTGAAGGAGAGATCCAGACCCGTGAGCGGATCACCCTCGCCGAAAGGCACCGCCAGCAGGGCCGGCAGCCAGAAGCTCCAGCCGCGGGCCAGGGCCGTGGCGGAACCGGCCAGGGCAGCGGCCAGGGTGATGCGGAGGGTGGTGAGCGGTGCCAGGAGCAGCGGCATCGCCAGGGCGGCGGCCAGGCCCAGGGGCAGCAGCGGCGGCAGGGTCTGCAGCAGCGAGAAGCCGCTGATCCCATGGCCGCTGAACGGAGCCGCGATCAGATCCTGCGCCTGCACCAGCACATACGACAGAGCCAGCACCAGCAGCAGCAGCAGGCCCAGCAGCAGCGGCACCAGCAGCGGCGGTCCAAGCCGCAGCAGCGGTTCCGTGGGCAGCGGCTTGCGGGCGCAGTCCTGGCGCAGCCGCCAGCAGCGCTGCAGCTGCTGGAGCTGGAGCAGCGAGAGCGGTCCGCAGACCAGGCTGAAGGCGCCGATCTGCAGCAGCCAGCGCCGCAGCAGCACGGGCTGCAGATCGAACTGCCGGAACCACTGCCATTCCACCCAGAGACGGCCGAGCAGCCCCAGCAGCCCCAGCAGGCCTGCCAGGAGGGCCAGCCCCGCCAGGAGCGGAGGCACGCCGCGAAGCGGCGGCGGAGACAGGGGCCGCCGTGCTCCCGGGCGGAGGGCAGACCCTGGCCCCGGTCGGGGGCGGGCGGCGGAGGCGGTGGATCTCACGGAACGAGGCTAGGAAGCGCCGGTGGTGGGTCAAGCCCCGCCCGGCTGTGTGTCCTGTTGTCCGAGCCTGGGGGTCGGGTATTCAGATGGCCCTCTGCGGCCGCTGCTAGCTTCCGCTCAACGCTGGGCGACCCCTGTGACGGCCACCCTCTCCCGCTCCACCTTCACCGGCCTGCGCTGCAAGGAATGCGGCCACGCCTATCCGGCCGGAGCACGTCACGTCTGCGAAGACGTCTGCTTCGGTCCCCTGGAGGTCGTCTACGACTACGACGCCATCCGCAGCCGGGTGAGCCGGGCCACGATCGAGGCCGGCCCCGTCTCGATCTGGCGCTACCGCGACTTCCTGCCGATCGAAGGCGATCCGATCGATGTGGGCACCGGCTTCACCCCCCTGCTCAGGGCCCACCGCCTGGCCCGCCGGCTCGGCCTGAAGAACCTCTACATCAAGAACGACGGCGTCAACATGCCGACGCTCTCCTTCAAAGACCGGGTGGTGAGCGTGGCTCTCACCCGCGCCCGTGAACTCGGCTTCAGCACGGTGAGCTGTGCCTCCACCGGCAACCTCGCCAACTCCACCGCCGCCATCGCCGCCCACGCCGGCCTGGAGTGCTGTGTGTTCATCCCCAGCGACCTGGAGCTGGGCAAGGTGCTGGGCACCCTGATCTACAACCCCACCCTGATGGCGGTGAAGGGCAATTACGACCAGGTGAACCGCCTCTGCTCCGAGGTGGCCAACACGCACGGCTGGGGGTTCGTGAACATCAATCTGCGCCCCTATTACTCGGAAGGCAGCAAGACACTCGGCTACGAGGTGATCGAGCAGCTCGGCTGGCAACTGCCCGACCACATCGTGGCGCCGCTGGCCTCCGGCTCCCTGTTCACCAAGATCCGCAAGGGCTTCGATGAATTCATCAAGGTCGGTCTCGTCGACGAGAAGCCCGTCCGCTTCAGCGGTGCCCAGGCCGAGGGCTGCAGCCCGATCGCCCAGGCCTTCGCCGAAGGCCGCGATTTCATCACCCCCGTGAAGCCGCACACGATCGCCAAGTCGATCGCGATCGGCAATCCCGCCGATGGCCCCTATGCCATCGACATCGCCAACCGCACCGGCGGCACCATCGCCGCGGTGAGCGACGCCGAGATCATCGAGGGGATCAAGCTGCTCGCCGAGACCGAGGGGATCTTCACCGAAACCGCCGGCGGCACCACGATCGCCGTGCTCCGGAAGCTGGTGGAAGAGGGCAGGATCGATCCATCCGAAACCACCGTGGCCTACATCACCGGCAACGGCCTCAAGACCACCGAGGCCGTGGCCTCCTCGATCGGTGAGCCCTTCCTGATCGAGGCCCAGCTCGACAGCTTCAACAGCGCCTGGGAGCGGGCTCAGTCGCTGCAGCGGGCCACCTGGGAAACCGTGGGCTGACACCCTGCCCTGGGCTGACACCCAGGCCTGATCTGCCACGCCCCGCGGCAGCGCCCGCCGCTCCGCCCCAACCGCTCTCCTCCCTTCCACCACCCAGCCGCCCATGGCCGTCCAGGTTCTGATTCCCACCCCCCTGCAGAAGTTCACCAACGACGAAGCGAGCGTGAGCCTTGAGGCCAGCAGTGTGGATGTCCTGCTGAGCGCCCTGGATCAGCGCTTCCCCGGCATCCGCACGCGCCTCTGCGATGAAAACGGCAAGCTGCGCCGCTTCCTGAATGTCTACGTGAACAGCGAAGACATCCGCTTCCTCGACAACCAGGCCACCCCCCTCGCCGACGGCGACGAAGTGAGCATCGTGCCCGCCGTGGCCGGCGGCTGAGCCGCCCACAGGGGCACCGGCCTCCATAAGGTGGTTCCCCGCTGCCCCCACCGATGATGAGCACGCCCGTACCGGCCCTGGCAGCCCCGGCAACCGGCTCTTCAACCTCCAGTGCGGGCTCGGCCGGGCCCGAGGGCGCTGCGGTGCTCTACGACTACCGCGAGGCGGCCAATCCCATCCGTGCCGGCCTCACCGAACCGCTCGGGCTGCACCGCTGGAGCGCCAGCCTTCACAGCAGCGGCCCCACCGCGATCGTGCCGCTCGACCTCAGCGCTGAACTCGGCGTCGAAGGGCCGCTCACCAGCCCTGCCCTGGCCGCCCACTTCCTGCGCATCCAGGCCGGCGAGCGGCTGGAGGCGGAGGCCGTCGCCGCCAGCAGCCTGTTTGTGGTGCTGCGCGGTCGGGGCAGCCTGCAGCGTGCCGCCGGTCCCGCCTCCGAGCCCCTGCAGCTGAGCTGGGGGGAGGGGGATGTGGTGGTGCTGCCGGCGGGGCCCGCTCCCGTCCTCGCGGCGACCGCGGAGAGCGCGCTCTGCTGGGTGCACGATGGCCCGCTGCTGCGCCACCTCGGGGTCGTGCCCAGCCGGCCGCGCTTCCGCCCCTGCCACCATCGCGCCGAGACCCTCGAGGCCGCGCTCCAGCGTCTGCAGGCAGACCCCGGCGCCGCCCGGGCCAACCGCATGAGCCTGCTGCTCGGCCATGCCGATCTGCCGGCCAGCCGCACCGTGAGCCACACCCTCTGGGCGATGCTCGGCCTGGTGCCGCCGGGAGCCCGGCAGGCCCCCCATCGCCACCAGTCGGTGGCACTCGATCTCATCCTCGACTGCGACCCCGGCTGCTACACCCTGGTTGGCAGCGAACTCGACGGCGAGGGAGGCATCCGCAACCCCCAGCGCGTCGACTGGGAGCCCGGTGGCCTGTTCATCACGCCTCCGGGGCTGTGGCATGCCCACAGCAACGACAGCGGCCGCACCGCCAGGCTGCTGCCGATTCAGGATGCGGGATTACACACCTACCTGCGCAGCCTCGACATCCGCTTCAGCGGAGGCCTGGGCGGCGACTAAGGGATCCAGCCGCAGCGCCACGGGCGGCAGCTGCGGATGGTCGGCCTCCCATTCGGCCACCTCGGCCCGGAAGCTGTCGCCCTGGATCGTCTCCTCCAGGATCAGCCGTTCCACCAGCCGGTCCATCAGGGGCCGCCGGGGTCGCAGCACCGCCACCGCCTGCGCCAGAGCCTGGCTGGCGAGGGCCCGCACGCGGCGGTCGATCTCACGGCCGGTGCGGCTCGAGTAGGAGGCCTCCGAACGGATCCAGTCGCGGCCGAGGAACACCTGGCCGGCATCGGCCTCCAGCGCCACCGGGCCGAGGCTCGAGAAGCCGTAGCGGGTGACCATCTCACGGCAGATGCGCGCCACCATCTGCAGATCGCCGGCGGCGCCCTGGGTCACCTCGCTGGGCCCGAACACCACGATCTCGGCGGCACGCCCCCCCAGCACCACCACAAGGCGGTCGCAGAGATAGGCGCGGCTGATCAGCCCCGAATCGAGGATGTCCTCATCCGGCATCGTGCGGGCGAAGCCCCCGACACCACCAGCCCTGGGAAGCAGCGTCACCTTGTCGAGCCGGTCGGCGCGGGGCATCAGGGTGGTGAGCAGGGCATGGCCCACCTCGTGATAAGCGATCAGGCGCTTCTTGGCGCTGTCCTGAAGGGGTGCCGCGCTGAGGCCCATCGTGATCCGCTCGAGGGCATCGCCGATCGCGGCATCGTCGATCCGCTCCTGCTGACGGCGGGCTGTGAGGATCGCCGCCTCATTGAGCAGGTTGGAGAGATCGGCCCCGGAGAAGCCGGGGGTTCGGGAGGCCCAGTCGGCCAGCGAGACCGAATCGGCCAGAGGCCTGGTGCGGGCATGCACCGAGAGAATCTCCTCACGCCCCTTGCGATCGGGCAGGTCGACGGTGATGCGGCGGTCAAACCGCCCGGGGCGCATCAGGGCCGCATCGAGCACATCGGGGCGATTGGTGGCGGCCAGCAGGATGACCCCCGAGTTGTCTTCGAAGCCATCCATCTCGGTGAGCAGCTGATTGAGGGTCTGCTCACGCTCGTCGTTGCCGCCGCCGATGCCCGCACCGCGCTGGCGGCCCACGGCATCGATCTCGTCGATGAAGATGATGCAGGGCGCCTTCGCCTTGGCCTGGCGGAAGAGATCGCGCACCCGGCTGGCGCCCACGCCCACAAACATCTCCACAAACTCGCTGGCGGCCATCGAGAAGAAGGGCACCCCGGCCTCACCGGCGATGGCGCGGGCCAGCAGGGTCTTGCCGGTGCCGGGAGGGCCGATCAGCAGCACCCCCTTGGGAATCTTGGCTCCGATCGCGGTGAAGCGCTCCGGCGAACGCAGGAAGGTGACCACCTCCTGCAGCTCCTCCTTGGCCTCGCCGATTCCGGCGACATCCTCGAAATGCACGCTCACGCCCCCTTCGGCCTGCACCTTGGGCTGGCTGCGGCCGAATCCCATCGCCCGGCTGGCCACCTGGGCCGAGCGGCGGATCAGCAGGGTGAGGCCGGTGAGCAGCAACGCCACCAGCAGCAGGTTGCCGAGCAGGCCGGCGACCGCCTCATCGCGCTGCTCATTGCGCACGGTGAGCGGCACCCTGGCCTGCTCGGCGGTGCGCAGCAGCAGCTGGTTGTCGTTGAACACCGCCACATCGGCGCTGCGGCCATCGCGGTAGGTGACCGAAACCACGCCCTGGCGCGGGGAGAGGAGGAGATCCTTCACCCGCCCGGCGGATAGATCCTGGAGCAGCTGGCTGTAGGAAGGAGCATCAGCACCGCCACGGATGCTGAACGGGCCGCTGCGGCTGCCCTCCACCGGGGCCGGAGCACTGCTGCGCACGGCGGATCCCTGCTCCCCGGCGCTGGAGCCGCTGCTGGCCAGTAGCAGCGGGGATGCCGGCTGCACCGCGGGAAGCGCCCCATCGCGCTGCAGCGCCTCTGCAAACCCGCGGGGCTGCACCGAGCCGATCGCCGACGACAGCCGTGGCTCAGGACGGACGGGCAGAACCTGCTCCTTCGGCTCGGGACCCGCGGAAGCCAGTGGAGACGAGATCGACGGGAGCACGGCACGGCAGAGCAGAAGGCAACCTTAGCGATTTGACGAAAGGGGAGCCTGCAGCGGATGATCGCTGTTTGGCCGCAGGCGTACAGGGATGGCTGTTCCCAAGAAGAAAACCTCGAAGGGCAAGCGCAACCAGCGCCACGCCCACTGGAAAGCCAAGGCCGGCGTTGCTGCTGCCAGGGCGCTCTCGATCGGCAAGGCTGTGCTGAGCGGGCGGGCGCAGGGCTTTGTCTATCCGATCGCCGAGGAGAGCGAAGACGGCGAAGAGTGACGCGGCGGCGGCATTCAGGTGCCGAGCTTGAAGGCCTCGAGCACACAGGCGAAGGTGACGCCGATGCGCAGGTTGTCGAGCATCACCCAGCCCAGCGGGCGCTCCGGATCCCTCGGCATGCGTGAGCGCACCCGCACCAGCAGCTCGGTGGCCAGCACCATGAGGAGCACCACCATCGGCCGGCCGCCGGGGAAGCGCATCACCAGGATGGTGAGAAGGTTCTGGCCGGCGTAGTAGCCCAGCAGCAGGGCCAGCAGCGCCAGGCTGCCGCCCCGCCAGCTGCGCCGGAGCTGCTCGATCAGCCCTGAAGCGAGACGCTGCTCCAGGGCGGCGTAGCGGGTCTGCTGCGGAGGCGGGGGCATCACGAGGGAGGAAGCAGGCGCTCCAGCCACGACAGCGTGGCGACGCCCCCGGGGCAAGCGGGGCCTCGCAGCAGGGTGAGCGGCTCCGACGGGCTGCCGAGGTGGTCGACCACGGCGGCGGCGGCAGCGAAGGCCCCGAGCGGTTCCTGCTGCGACACCTCCGAGAGGGTGACCAGCGTGGCCAGCCCTGCCGACTCCGCGGCGCTGAGCCCCGGGAGCGAGTCTTCCACCACCAGCACCCGCCCCGGCGCCAGCGCGAGGTTCTCCAGGGCCCGGCGGTAGCCCTCGGGATCCGGTTTCTTGCGCTGAACGTCGTCGCCGCAGACCCAGCCGCGGAAGGCCGAGGCCTGGGCGGCCAGGCTGCCGGCCGCCAGGGCCGCTACCGCCGCCCGGGAGCTGGTGGTGACGATCATCTGCTGCAGGCCGGCCGCCGCCGCCGCCTCGATCAGGGCTGCCACCCCCGGTCGCAGGGGCAGGGCCCCATCGCGGAGCAGGGCGGTGTAGTGCCGCTTCTTGCTGGCCACCAGCCCATCGAGCAGAGAGGCGGATGGCGGAGCACCCTGCACCTGCTGCAGCCAGGCCGCCAGGCGCTCACGGCCGCCCCCCACCCGCAGCAGCGGCAGGTAGGTGGCTCGATCCCAGCACCAGGGCAGGCCCAGTTCCGCGAAGGCGGCATTGAAGGCGCGCCGGTGGCCCTCCAGCTCGGTCTCGGCGAGGGTGCCATCCACATCCCAGAGGATCGCCTCCAAGGCCCCGTGCATCGCTTCAACCTGCCCCGGCTCCGGCAAGGCTAGGGGTGCCGGCGGCGGCGGACTCCCTCCACAATGCGGCCATGGCTGCATCCCACATCCTCCCGCCCCCCCCCGAGCGGGTCTGGCGGCTGCCCGCCCCTCTGCCGCCCTGGCCGCCGCAGGCCGTGGCCGGAGAGCCCGGCGCCCAGGCGGGGACCGCCGCCGGCGCGGCGGGCGGCAGCCAGGCCGGCGGCTCCTGGCGGAGCCTGCCCAGCGAACTGCTGGCGGTGCTGCAGCGGCGCGGGCACCGTGATGCGGAGGCCATCGAGGGGCTTCTCGACCCACCGGCGGCACCCGCTGCAGACCGGCACTTCCCCGATCTCCGCAAGGCCGTGGCCCGTCTCGTGGCGGCCTGCAGGAGCGGCGAGGCCGTGGCTGTGTGCGGCGACTACGACGCCGACGGCATGACCAGCACCGCGTTGCTGGTGGGTGTGCTGGGGCGGCTCGGGGCGGATCCCAGGGCCGCGATTCCCAGCCGTCGCGACGACGGCTACGGACTCAACGCCGCCATGGTCGAGCGACTGGCCGCGGAGGGCATCGCCCTGCTGATCACGGTCGACAACGGCGTCGCCGCCCGCGAAGCGCTCGACTGTGCCGCAGCGCTCGGGGTGGAGGTGATCCTCACCGACCACCACACGCTGCCGCCGGTGCTGCCGCCCCACCTTGCCCTGCTCCATCCGGCGGTGACGCCGCCCGGTTCGCCCTACCGCGGCCTGGCCGGCGTGGGCCTGGCCTTCGTGCTGGCCCGTGCCCTCAGCCGTGCCCTCCGCAGCGCCGATGGCGAGGCGATGGCGCGCGACCTGTTCTGCATCGGCACGATCGCCGACATGGCCCCGCTGCAGGGGGTGAACCGGCGCTGGCTTCTCGATGGGCTGCCCCAGCTGGCCTGCACCCGGCTGGAGGGGCTGCGGGCGCTGCTCAGGATCGCCGGAGTGTCTGAGGACGACGGGGTGGATGCCGGCACGGTGGGCTTCCAGCTCGCCCCGCGGATCAACGCCGTGGGCCGGCTCGGCGATCCGCTGCTGGTGGTGGAGCTCCTCACCACGCAGGATCCGGCCCGGGCCCTGGAGCTGGCCCGCCGCTGCGATGCCCTCAACCGTCAGCGCCGAGACCTCTGCGACGCGATCGAGGCCGAGGCGCTGGCCCTGCTCGAGGCCGATGGAAGCGGCCGCGCCCCGTTTCTGCTGCTGGCTCAGAACCACTGGCATCACGGCGTGATCGGCATCGTGGCGGCCCGCCTGATGGAGCGCTTCGAGCGTCCGGTGGCGCTGCTGGCCGATGAGGGCGATGGCCGCCTGCGGGCCTCGGTGCGGGCCCCGCGAGGATTCGCCGTCGACGAGGCGCTGCAGCACTGTGCCGATCTTCTGGAGCGCCATGGCGGCCATCCCGCCGCCGGCGGCTTCACCGTGCGGGCCGCGAATCTCGCGATGCTGCAGGCGAGGCTGGAGGCGCACGCGGAGCACTGGCTGCTCAGCAGCGGCGGCGTGCTTGCGGTGGAACCCGAAGCGCAGCTGAGGCTCGGCAGGATCGACCGGGAGTTCTGGGAACAGCTGCGCAGGCTTGAACCCTTCGGCATCGCCCATCCGGCTCCGCTGTTCTGGAGCGGTGGCTGCCGGGTGCTGCAGCAGCGCCGCCTGCGGGGAGGGCACCTGCAGCTCGACCTTGAGCAGGATGGTGAGCGCCGCCGCGCCATCGGCTGGCGCTGGCCGGACAGCGAGCCGCTGCCGGAGCAGGTGGATGTGGCCTTCCGCCTGCGGCGCGACCGCTGGCAGGGAGAGGAGAGGATCCAGCTGGAGCTGGCAGCGGTGCGGGCAGGCGGCTGCGGCGAGGTGGTGCTGCTGCGGAGCGGACGCGCCTATCGCTGCCGCCGCCGGGGCGACGAGGTGGTGATCCGCAATGCCGCCGGGGAGGAGCGAAGCGGACGTCCAGGCGACGCCAGCCAGGATCCTGGCCTCCGACGGCTTCTCGAGGAGGCGGCCCTGGCCCTGGGCATGACCCACTGAGCGGAACAGGCGGAACGTGCCCTCTTTGGATCCGCTGAGGGGAGCGGCCGAGCGCTCAGAGGGCGCCGCGGCGATAAAAGAGGATGAAGATCACGGCCGGACCGGCCAGCGTGATCAGAGCCAGGGCGGCGAAATTGGAGATCAGGTGGAAATCGATGCCCATGGAGACCGGTGCAATGGCGCTTCAGTCGCACTGTAAGGGTGCCATTCCAACCAGCGCCTCCGCCGGGGTGGCAGTGTGACGGCTTGTCACGGGGGGCCGGCGGTGGCTGGCGGCAGGGGTTCGGATCGCTCGGAACGCTGGACCTGCATCCGCGGGTGCGGCAGCTGCTGCCGGCTGGATCCGGCCCGCCGGCCCGAGGCGCTGGAGGCCCTCTCCCCCCAGCAGCGGCAGCGCTACCTGGCCATGGTCGGCCCCGATGGCTGGTGCGTGCACTACGACAGCGGTGGCCAGCGCTGCCGCATCTACGACGATCGCCCGGACTTCTGCCGCGTCAGCGCCCTGATCAGCCTCTTCGGCCAGGCTGGAGAGGATGGCGATGCCCTGGCGATCGCCTGCTGCCGGCAGCAGATCCGCAGCGAGAAGGGTGGCCGTGGCAAGGTGATGCGACGCTTTCTGCGGGCGATCCGAGGATCCCGATGAGCAGCCCAGTCGATCCGCCACCCGAGCAGCAACACGATCCGCAAGGCGATCCGCAGCCCGAGCCGCCATCCGATTCCAGAGCCGGAGCGGCCTCCACCTGGCTCGGGGTGTTCCTGAGCACCGCCACCACCGTGTTTCTGGCGGAGCTGGGCGACAAGACCCAGCTGGCCGCTCTGCTGCTCTCCGCCGAATCAGGCCGGCCCGCCGTGGTGTTCGTGGGGGCCTCGCTGGCGCTGATCTGCTCCAGCCTGGTGGGGGTGGTGCTGGGGCGCTGGCTTTCCACGGTGATGGCGGCGGAACAGCTCGAGCGTGCCGCGGGAGTGCTGATGGTGGCCCTCGGCCTCTGGCTCGGCCGTCAGGCCGTGCTGCATCTCGCGCCGCTGCAGGCGGCCACGGCCGCCGCCCTCGGCGGCTGAAGCCTCCGCTCACGCTTCCATCCGGCCGCCATTCCCTCCCACCGCCGCTCTGATGCTCTCCCTGCTCGCCTCCACTTTCGTCACGGTGTTTCTCGCCGAGCTCGGCGACAAGACACAGCTGGCGATCGTGAGCATCAGCGGCACCAGCCAGAGGCCGGGGGCGGTGTTTGCCGGAAGTGCCCTGGCCCTGGTGCTGGCCAGCCTGGTGGGGGCGGCCGCCGGGGGCTCGCTCTCCAGCCTGATTCCCACCGACGCCCTCCAGCTGGCCGCCTCGGTGGGCTTCCTGATCCTCGGCACGCGCCTCATCCTCCGCTCCCGCACAGCCGCCGCTGCCGCTGCAGACGGAGAGGCTGGCGAGACGACCACCGATCCCTAAAGTCTGATGGCAAGGGCAAGACCCGGCGTCCCTTCAGGCGCCGTTGAGGGTCCACCCGGGCATCACCACCACCCGCTCCCTTCGCCGGCACCCACCCGGCAGGACGCTTCCCCGGAGCACTCCCTCCGGAGCACTCCCTCCGGAGCGGCCCAGGGCCCTGCCGATGCGACATCGCAGGATTCCCGACCCGATCCGCGGGCCGCGCCCCACGCTTCAGCCGACTCCAGGCCGCGGTCCACCACGCCCGGTCCCGACCGGCACCCTCCACGCCTCCTCCGCCGATCCGCCATGACGTTCACGGTCGCCGACCTGCTCGATCAGCTCTCCAGCGACACCTTCCTGCCGCTGGCCGGGCTGGAGACGGCGCTGGGCCTCGCCTCAGCGGAGGATCGCAGCCTGCTGGCGCTGAGCCTTGATCCGCTGGCGCGGCTCGGCCTGCTGGACCGGGGGGAGGAGGGGCTGCGCCGCCTCGACAACCCCGAGCTGATCCCTGCCCGCCTGCGCTGCTCCAGCAAGGGCTTCTGCTTCGCGCTGCGCGAGGACGGCGGTGAGGATATCTACATCCGCGATCACCAGCTCAACCACGCCTGGAACGGCGACCGGGTGCTGGTGAAGGTCACCCGCGAGGGTGGCCGCCGCCGCTCCCCCGAGGGTGCCGTGCAGTGCATCCTCGCCCGTGAGACCACCAGCCTCCTGGCCCAGGTGGAACGCCGCGAGGAGGGCGAGCTGCAGGCCGTGCCGCTCGACGAACGCCTGCTCACCAGCATCACCCTCCCCCCTGAAGACGAAACCCACGCCGACCGGGCTGAGGAGGCGGTGGTGGAGGTGGCGATCGACCGCTTCCCGGTGGCCCAGTTCGGCGCCCTCGGGCATGTGGCCCGCAGCCTCCCGGTGCGCGGCGGAGAGGCCGCCGATCTCGATCTGCTGCTCACCAAGCACCACCTGCACGCCCGACCGGCGGCACCACAGGACAGCCTGCGCAGCCCCGAGGAGAAGAGCCGCACCGATCTCAGCTCCCTGCCGGTGCTGCTTCCGGTGGCCTGGCAGGCCTCCGAAGCCCCTGCCCTGCCAGGACTCTCCCTGGAGACGCGCGAGGAGGGAGGCTGGCGGCTCTGGCTTCATGCCCCGTCGCTGGGCGAGCGGGTGGCGGCCGGCAGTGCCCTCGACAGCTGGCTGGCCCAGCAGGGCGAGGCGATCTGCGCCGGCCGCAGCTGGCTGCCGCTGCTCCCGCCGGAGCTCGCCGGGGCGGCGGCCTTCAACCCCGGGGAACGCCGGGAGGCCATCTCGGTGGCGCTGGAGCTGAGCGCCGAGGGCCGCCTGGAGCACTTCCGCTTCTGCCTCAGCACGATTCTTCCCACCGCCCATCTCGACCCTGCGGCCCTGACCGCCCTGGCCGAGCGGAAGCCCAGGGCCCGCACCGTGCCGGCAGCCCTGCGGCCGCTCAAGGACCACCTTCCCCTGATCGAGCAGCTGCAGACGGTGACCGCCCTGCTGGAGAGCCGGCGGCTGGAGGCCGGCTCCCTCGATCTGGATCTGGCCCTGCCGGAACTCCCGAGCCTCGCCGATCTGCGCCTGCCCTCGCCCGATGCCCCGCGGGCCGGCTGGCTCGTGCGCCTCGATCCCACCCAGCCCCTGCGCCTGCTGCGGGAAGCGGTGCTGGTGGCCGAGCGGGCGCTGGGTCGCCATCTGGCGGCGCTGCAGCTGCCCGGTCTGTTCGCCGGCCAGGCCGGCCCCGATCCCGAGGCGCTCAACGACGTGGCCAAGGCGGCCCTGAGCCTGGAGATCCCTCTGGAGCTGAGCCCGGAGGGCAATGCCGATGCGGCCGAGCTGGCGGTCGCCTTCGCCGCCACCGATCGCTGCCGCCCGCTGCAGCAGCAGCTCAGCGACTGCCTGCGGCCGGTGGAGCTGAGCGACGAGCCCCAGCCCCATGCCCTGGCCGGCGAGGAGCAGGCCTGCGCTCCCTGGTGCTGCCCCACCCTGCACTACGCCGACCTCTGGAACCAGCGCCTGCTCGTGCTGCTGCTCAGCGAGGGCAGGGATCGTCCGAGCGTGCGCCACAAGAGCGGCGTGGATCTCGCCTCCGATGCCTGCCATGGCAGCACCGACTGGCCCCTGCTCAGCGATGACCAGCTGGAGCCCTTCCGCCACGACCTCGGCCACGGCCTCGCCAAGCGACTCAACGGCCGCCGCCGCTTTCTCGGCGATTTCCAGAGCGATGTGCTGGCGATGGCCCAGGCCCGCTATGCCGAGCCGCTGGTGGGGCAGGTGCTGCCCGGGGTGATCAGCGGCGTGCAGAGCTACGGCTTCTTCGTGGAGGTGCCGCCTTCGCAGGTGGAGGGGCTGGTGCACGTGAGTTCCCTCAAGGACGACTGGTACGAGTACCGGTCGCGCCAGAACCGGCTGGTGGGGCGCAAGAACCGCCGGACCTACATGGTGGGAGACACGGTGGCGGTGGAGATCCAGAAGGTGGATGCCCTGCGCCATCAGATCGACCTGGCGGTGATTCAGCCCGAGGGCGAGGAGCCGGGCGGCACCCCGAATACGGAGGCCGGATCCGGCCCGGCCGACGCGGAGGGGGCCGAGCTGGCCTTTGCCGACCTCTGAACCGCTGACCGCGCTGATGCCTGACCCCCTCTCCCCACAGCTCCCGGTCGTTCTCGGCGTGTCCGGGGCCTCGGCCCAGCCCCTGGCCCAGAGAGCGCTGCAGCTTCTGCTCGAGGCCGGCCATGCGGTGGAGCTGATCACCAGCCGGGGCGCGATCGGGGTGTGGCAGGCCGAAATGGGCCTGCGGGTGCCCTCCGAGCCCGCCGCGCAGGAGAGCTTCTGGCGCACGCGCACCGGCTGCGAGGGTGGGAGCCTGCGCTGCCATCGCTGGAACGATCAGGCAGCGGGCATCGCCAGCGGCAGCTTCGCCACCCGTGGCATGGTGATCCTGCCGGCGAGCATGGGCACGGTGGGCAGGATCGCCAGCGGTGTTGCCCTCGACCTGATCGAGCGCGCCGCCGATGTGCATCTCAAGGAGGCCCGGCCGCTGGTGATCGCGCCGCGGGAGCTGCCCTGGAACCTGGTGCATCTGCGCAACCTCACCCGCCTGGCCGAGGCCGGTGCCCGCATCGCGCCACCGGTGCCGGCCTGGTACCACCGGCCGACCAGCATTGAGGAGATGGTGGATTTCCTGGTGATCCGCACCTTCGATGTGCTCGGCCTCGACCTAGGCCAGCTCAACCGCTGGCAGGGTCCTCCGCCCTCCGACCACCTCCCCACCCCCTGATCCCCCTGAACCTGCTGCGCCGCCTGCTGCTGCTTCCCCTGCTGGCGCCCCTGCTGGCGGTGCTGCTCACCGCTGCTCTCAACCCACGGCCCACCCTGGCCCTGCGACTGCTCACCTGGACCAGCCCAGCCCTGCCGATCGGAGCCTGGCTGGCCGGCATGGCCGCCGGCGGCGCGGCCCTCAGCGCCGGGGCCACGGCCCTCGCCCTGCGCGGTGGTTCGTCCGACAGCCTGCGCCGCAGGGTGCTCAGCGACGGGCAGCCCCGGTGGGAGGAGGAGGAGATGGCAGCCCCGGCGCGACGCCGAGCCGGGCGAGACGACGGCTGGCGGCGAACCGCTGCAGTGCCCGAGCCCTCTGGCTGGACGGCCGCGGCAACCGCAGGTCCCAGCCGGGAGCCGGGCCAGCCTGCACCCACGGTATCGGTTCCGTTCCGGGTCCTCCGCGCACCGGCCGGTCGCTCCGGTGGCGAGGGTGAGACCGGCCGTCGACGGCCGCGGAGCGCGCAGGAGGAGGCGGTGCCCGTGCCGGCCTGGGACGACGACTGGAGCCGCGACAGCCTTGAGAACTGGTGATCAGCCCGTCCGGGCCTGGACTCCCTAAAGTCCGTGGGCGCCCGCCGCTTCGCGATCCGGTGACCGAGAGTTCCGCCCCTGCTCCCCGCTCCGCTTCCGGCAAGGAGAAGCCTGCCGCTGCGGCAGCCGCCACGGGCGGGGGAGAGGCCGGCGCCGTGAAGGCGAAGCCGCCCGCTCCCGAGCAGCAGCCCTTCGCCAGCTTCGTGCCCGATCTGCTGCTGCCGGCGGTGGCTGCCGAATGCCGCAGCTATGGGGGGCCGGCACCCGAGATGATCTTCGAGCAGGGGCCGATGCCCGTGGTGGGAGCTGCCTGCTGGATGCTGCGGGGAACCCTGCCCGGTGAACGCCGCTTCTGGCTCTGCTTCACCGAGCCCGATATCCAGTCGGCGAAGACCGTGGCCCTGGCTGAGGCGGGTGCCGAGCCCAGCCTGCTGGAGTCGTTCCTGATCGATGAGCGCAAGATGACCCTTCCGCTTCTCGTCTCGCGCCTGGTGCAGCGGCTCAACGGCCAGAAGTGGCTCGGCCCCAACTGACACGCTCGCCGGCCTTCGGCCTGACGGCCGCTTCACAGTTCCGGCCGGCAGCAGCCGCGTGACCCCTACGATGGCTTGATCCGTTCTGCTGCCTCGCGCGATGGTGCCGCCTGCCGCCTCAGCTTCTGCCCCCACCGCCGCTGCCCCATCGCTGCCGCTGGGCACCCCTGAGGCCCCTCTGACCAAGCAGCCGGTGAAGGACACGATCCTGACGCCGCGCTTCTACACCACCGATTTCGAAGCGATGGCCGCCATGGATCTGCGGCCGAACGAAGCTGAGCTGGAGGCGATCTGCGAGGAGTTTCGCAAGGATTACAACCGCCATCACTTTGTTCGCAACGAGGAATTCGAGGGTGCGGCCGACAAGCTCGATCCCGAGACCCGCAAGGTGTTTGTGGAGTTCCTCGAGCAGAGCTGCACCTCCGAGTTTTCCGGCTTTCTGCTCTACAAGGAGCTCAGCCGCCGCATCAAGCAGAGGAATCCACTGCTGGCTGAATGCTTTGCCCACATGGCACGCGATGAGGCCCGCCATGCCGGCTTCCTCAACAAGGCGATGACCGATTTCGGGCTGCAGCTCGATCTCGGTTTCCTGACGGCCAATAAGGCCTACACCTATTTCAAGCCCAAGTTCATCTTCTACGCCACCTATCTTTCCGAGAAGATCGGCTACTGGCGCTACATCGCTATCTACCGCCATCTCGAGCAGCATCCGGAAAGCAAGATTTTTCCGATCTTCAATTTCTTCGAAAACTGGTGCCAGGATGAAAATCGGCATGGTGATTTCTTCGATGCGCTGATGAAAGCCCAGCCCGACACCGTTCGCGGCCTCACCGCCCGCCTCTGGTGCCGCTTCTTCCTGCTCGCCGTGTTCGCCACCATGTATGTGCGCGACGTGGCCCGCAAGGAGTTCTATGAAGCCCTCGGTCTCGATGCCCGCGCCTACGACAGATACGTGATCGAGAAGACCAACGAAACCTCGGCACGGGTCTTCCCCGTGGTGCTGGATGTGCAGAACCCGCGCTTCTGGGTGCGTCTCGAGCGGCTGGTGGGCAACAACGCTGCCCTGGCCGCTGCCGACCAGGCCGATGGGCCGGCCCCCCTCAGGGCCCTGCGCAAACTGCCCTACTGGGGAGCGAACGCCCTGGAGATGGCGAAGCTGTTTCTGATGGCGCCGATCCGCAGCGAGCGCTTCCAGCCGGCTGTGCGCTGATCACCCGGTGACAGCAACCCTCAGCAGTTCCGCGCCCTTCCACGAAGCCGGCTGGGCAGCCAGGCTCGAACCTCTCCTCGCCCGCGGGCGCGCCAGCGGTGCCGATCTCGTGGAGTTCTTTCTGGAGCGCACCGATTCCCTCGCTGTGCTCGCCGAGCAGGAGTTGATCACGAGCGTGAGCCCTGCCCTTGGCATGGGCGCCGGGATCCGCGTCTTCCGCGGTGAGCGCGATGGCTTCGTGAGCACAAATGATCTCAGCGATCGCGGCCTCGCCCGTGCGCTCGAACAGGCCCTCGCCATGCTGGGCCTGGAGCTGGGCAGCAGGGCCGTTGCCAGCCCGTTCGAGGGTCTGCCGGCCCTGCGCGATCACGCCCGCGGCAAGGACAGCTGGCTGGCCCGCTGCCCGGGCCTGGCCGACACCACCGGCAAGCTCCTCGAAGGAAACGGCCTGGTGGCGCGCCATGGCCGCCACCTGCAGGCTCGGCGCGCCAGCTATGCACGCAGCTGGCAGGAGGTGCTGGTGGTCGCCAGCGATGGCACCCACGCCCGCGACATCCGCCTGCACCAGACGGTGGGCCTCTCGCTGATCGCCGCCGACGGCGACCACCGGGCCAGCCTCAGCCGCCGCTTCGGCACCACCGACAACCCCGATGACCTGCGGCACTGGGACTGCGACACTGCCGCCCGGGATCTTGGCAGCAGCGCTGAGGCCATGCTCTACGCCGATTACGTGGAAGCCGGTCAGCTGCCGGTGGTGCTCGCCAACCGATTCGGCGGTGTGATCTTCCATGAGGCCTGCGGCCACCTGCTCGAGACCACCCAGGTGGAACGCGGCACCACCCCTTTCGCGGAGAAGGTGGGGGAGCTGATCGCCCATGCGGCGGTCACGGCGATCGATGAAGGGCTCACCGGTGGCGCCTTCGGCTCCCTGGCCATGGACGATGAGGGCATGGAACCCCAGCGCAGCGTGCTGATCGAAAACGGCGTGCTGCGCCGCTTCCTCAGCGACCGTGCCGGCGAACTGCGCACCGGCCATGCGCGCACCGGCAGCGGCCGCCGCCAGAGCCATGCCTTCGCCGCCGCCAGCCGGATGCGCAACACCTACATCGCGCCGGGGCCCCACAGCCCTGAGGAGCTGATCGGCTCGATCGAGCACGGTCTTTACTGCAAGACGATGGGCGGCGGCAGCGTGGGCCCCACCGGTCAGTTCAACTTCTCCGTGGAGGAGGGCTACCGGATCGAGAACGGACGCCTCGCCGGGCCCGTGAAGGGCGCGACCCTGATCGGGGAGGCCAGGGAGGTGATGCCGCGCATCTCGATGTGCGCCAACGACCTTGATCTCGCCGCCGGCTTCTGCGGATCGGTGAGCGGCAGCATCTACGTGACCGTGGGTCAGCCGCACATCAAGGTGGATTCGATCACGGTGGGAGGCCGCTGAGATGGGCGACGCGCTCGATGCCAGGGTTCTGCAGGATCAGCTGGCCGCTCTGGCCGCAGCCGCCGGCATCCATCGCTGGGATCTCGGCGCCGCCTGCAGCAGCGACAGCTCGGTGCAGGTGGACCGCGGCGAAGCCAAGCAGCTGAAGGCCGCCCAGCGCAGCGCCGTGACGGTGCGGGTCTGGAACCGCGATGACCGCATCGGCATCACCAGCACCTCGGATCTCTCGGAAGCGGGCCTGGCCCGGGCGCTGGAGGGGGCCCATGCGGCCAGCGCCTTCGGCAACCCGGAGGAGACCCCGGCCTTCTCTCCCCTGGCCAAGGCCCCGCTGCCGGCACTCGTGCAGCCCCGTCATGAGCCGATCGGGATCCTGCCCCTGCTGGCCACCCTGCGGGATGCCGAAGCAGACCTGCTCGGCCGCCACCCTGCGATCGGCACCGTGCCGTACAACGGCCTGGCGGAGCGCAGCAGCGAGCGCCTCTACCTGAACAGCGAAGGGGCCTGCCGGCAGCAGAGCCTCACCACCGCCAGCCTCTACCTCTACGCACGAGCCGAGGAAACAGGCCGCAAACCACGCAGCAGCGGCGCTGTGCGGCTGGCCTACGGCGCCGCCGATCTCGATGTGGCGGGCTGCGTGGCCGAGGCCGCGGATCGCACCATCGCCCATCTCGACTACGCCCCGATCCCCACGGGGCATTACACCTGCGTGTTCAGTCCGGAGGCCTTCCTCGATCTGATCGGTGCCTTCAGCAGCCTGTTCAATGCCCGCTCCGTGCTCGACGGCATCAGCCTGAGCACCCGCGAATCGCTCGGAGCCAGCCTGGCGGTGCCCTTCCTCTCCATCGCCGACAACGGCCTCCACCCGGCCAACATCGGGGCGGCCAGCTTCGATGGCGAAGGCACTCCCACGGCGCCACTCACCCTGCTGGAGGGTGGCATCCTGCGCAACTTTCTCCACTCCGAGGCCACGGCCAGGGCCTTCGGCACCCTTCCCACGGGCCACGCCGGCATGGGGGCCAAGGTGTCGGTCAGCCCAGACTGGTTCGCGATCGGCGCCACGCCGGGCAGCAGTGGCGGCGCCCAGGGTCTGCATCGCTTTGCCGCCAGTCCCGCCGGCCGCGACCGCCCCTCCGGCGGCGGCGGCGAGGGCCTGGTGGTGATCGATTCCCTCTCGGCGCTCCATGCGGGCGTGAAGGCGAGCCAGGGCTCCTTCTCCCTTCCCTTCGACGGCTGGTGGATCCGCAACGGGGAGCAACGCTCGATCGAGGCCGCCACCGTGGCCGGAGACATCCGCACCGTGCTGCAGTCGCTGCTGGGCTTCGAGGGGGAGGCGAAGATCACCCCATCCGGTCTCTGCCCCTGGGTGTGGGTGGAGGAGCTGGCGGTCACCGGCGAAGCCTGAGGCGCCGCCCCGCAACCCCAGCCGTCTGCCTCCATGCGCGTTCTCTTCTGGGGCACCCCCGCCTACGCCCTGCCCAGCCTCCAGGCCCTTGCTGCCGCCCGGCATGACCTGGTGGGGGTGGTGAGCCAGCCCGACCGTCGCCGGGGGCGGGGGGGAGCCCTGCAGCCATCGCCGGTGAAGGCCTGGGCCCTGGAGAAGGGGATTCCGGTGTTCACGCCGCAGCGCATCCGGCGCGATCCCGGCTGCCAGGCAGAGCTGGCGGCCCTCGGAGCCGATCTCTCGGTGGTGGTGGCCTTCGGCCAGATCCTGCCGGCCGAGGTGCTGGATCAGCCGCCGCTGGGCTGCTGGAATGCCCACGGCTCCCTGCTGCCCCGCTGGCGCGGTGCGGCCCCGATCCAGTGGAGCCTGCTGGAGGGCGATGCCCGCACCGGCGTGGGGATCATGGCGATGGAGGAAGGTCTCGACACCGGGCCGGTGCTGCTGGAGGAGAGGGTGCCGATCGGCCTGTGCGACAACGCCACCGCCCTGGGGGCTCGCCTGGCGGCCCTCAGCGGCCGACTGCTGGTGGAGGCGGCGCTGCGGATCGGGGACGCGGGAGCGGGCTCGCGGCTGGAGCGGCTGGAGCGGCTGGGGGTGCGCCCCCAGGGGGAGGAGGGTGCCTGCTACGCGCGGCAGCTCAGCAAGGGCGACTTCGAGGTGCACTGGGGCGACTCCGCCCTGGCGATCCACCGGCGGGTGATGGCCCTGCACCCCGGCGCCTGGACGACGCTGCGCGGACAACGGCTGCGGCTGCTTGCGACGGAGCCGCTGGTGGAACGGCTGCAGGAGCAGCTGAGCGTTGAGGCGGCCAGCCTCCTGAACCGCTGGGCCGGACCACAGCCTGTGGCGCCCGGCACCGTGCTGGCCCTGGCCGAAGGTGTGGGGGTGGTGCTGGCCAGCGGCGGCTGTCCGCTGCTGCTGCGTGAGGCCCAGCTGGAGGGCCGCCGTCCGGCGGCGGGTGCGGCACTGCTGCAGCAGCTGCAGCCACAGAAGGGCGATCAGCTGGGGGGCTGATCCTCACGGCCTGGCCCCTTGGCGCGGCTTCAGAGCGAGGTCTGAGAGTGCGGCCTGACAGTGCGGTTTCACCGTGCGGCCTGACGGCGCGGATTCCAGTGCGGTCTCACAGCGCAGGCTGGCCGCCGGGCGAGGGTTGCCTGGGCGGAGCGGTAAGACGGATTGTGCAGGGGAGACGCATTCCTTCCACTTCTTTTCCGTTCACTGTTGCGGGCGCTTGCGTTCTGTGTTGTGTGCAGAAGCAGACAGGTCGGAGCGATTCAACAGTTCTAGACAGGGGAAAGTCTGGAGTTCGAGACCATGGGGAGCGATCTGTCCTTCGTGAATGCCACGGGGTCGGGCTGCGTCATCTATCGCGAAACGTCTGGACGCTATGTGGTGAGCCACCCCGAGGCTCCCCGCAGCAGCATGCATGCCGCCACCCTCGCCGGAGCCTATGCCGCCTGCCGCGGCTGGGAGAGCAGGCTTCGGCTGGGCTCCGCTGGAGCCGGCTGAGCCGTTGGGCCACGGCGCTCGCGCTGCACGGCCTGCCCATGGGCGGGAGTGAGCGAGGCGATCAGCCCGGCGTGGCGCTCTCCTGGCTCTGGCGACGGTGCAGTTCGTGCAGGCCCTCAAGCTGATTGTGCACGGAGACGAGCTGATCGCGGATGTGGCGGCTGTTGTCGATCTTCTCGAGCGACAGCAGCATCGCTTCGATCTGGGCCTTGCAGGCGATCAGCACGCGGCACTCGGGCGAGCCTGGTTCGTAGAGCATGGCGTGGGGAGATGCACCCTTCATTCAAGCCAGGACCTTCCAGCAGGCTGTCAAAACCGATGCCGTTCCGAGGCTGGACTGGCCGCAGGCGGCGCCTTCCTGCTGCGTTCTGCCGCAGGCCGGGGCGGCGGGGAACGGCGTTGACGGGCCGGGGATCAGCGCGGTGAGCGGCGTGGGCGGCGGGAGGCTGCCCCTCCGGCCCCGTTGCCCCCGCGCGGGCCGGCGGCGCCGGAGGCTGGCGAGCGGCTCCGCTCCGGCCGTCGACCCCGCCCGCCGCTGAGATCGAGCGGCGGGGCCGTGAGCACCGTGGGCTCGAAACCGGGCACGTCCCTGCGGGGCAGTGGGTTGCCGAGCAGCCGCTCGATCGCGCGCAGCAGGTCGTGCTCCTCGGCGGCCACCAGCGAGACCGCATGGCCCTTCTCGCCGGCACGGCCGGTGCGGCCGATGCGGTGCACATAGTCCTCGGCCACGTTGGGCAGATCGAGGTTCACCACGTGGGGAAGCTGGTGGATGTCGATGCCGCGGGCGGCAATGTCGGTGGCCACCAGCACGCGCACCTCGCCGCTCTTGAAGCCCGCCAGAGCCCTGGTGCGGGCGCCCTGGCTCTTGTTGCCGTGGATGGCGGCGGCGGCGAGCCCCTCCTTCTCAAGCCGCTCGGCCACCTTGTTGGCACCGTGCTTGGTGCGGGAGAACACCAGAACCTGCCGCCAGTCGTTGCTGCGGATCAGATGGGAGAGCAGCTCGCTCTTGCGACCCATGTCGCAGGGATGGAGGATCTGCTCCACCTGGGGGGCCGCCTGGTTTTCCGGGGTGGCCTGCAGCAGCACCGGCTGCTGCAGCAGGCCGGTGGCGAGGCGGCGGATCTCGGTGGAGAAGGTGGCCGAGAAGAGCAGGTTCTGGCGACGCTCCGGCAGCAGGGAGAGGATGCGGCGGATGTCGCGGATGAAGCCCATGTCGAGCATGCGATCGGCTTCATCGAGCACCAGGATCTCCACCCTGGAGAGCTTCACGGCGCCCTGCTGCTGCAGATCCATCAGCCGGCCGGGGGTCGCCACCAGCACATCCACACCCTGGCGGAGCCGGGCGATCTGGGGATTGGGGCTGACGCCGCCGAAGATCACCGCCGAGCGCAGGTCGAGGTAGCGGCCATAGGCCTGCACGCTCTCGGCCACCTGTGCCGCCAGCTCCCTGGTGGGAGTGAGCACGAGGGCGCGCACCTCACCGCTGCGGGCATGGGCGCCATGGCGCAGCCTCTCGAGCAGGGGCAGGGTGAAGCCGGCGGTCTTACCGGTGCCGGTCTGGGCGGCGGCCATCACATCGTGGCCGTCGAGAACGGCCGGGATGCACTGCCGCTGGATCGGCGAGGGGGTGCGGTATCCCTTGGCCGCCACCGCCTTGAGCAGCGGCTCCGAGAGCCCGAGAGCGGCGAAATCATGGGCCAGGGAGGCCACCGGCGCAGCGGGAGTGAGCGGCGCCAGGGGCTCGGGGGAGGTCACGCCGGCAGGCTCGGGGCGACCTCCGGAGGATCCGCCGGTGCTTCGGATCTGAGTCCCGGCCCGGCTGCCCCCTGCCGCCCCTGCCCCCGAGGGGGGCGCGCTGCCATTCGATCGGGCCGCTTCTGCCGCGGTGAGAGGGGAACGGCGGCGGGGCAGGGGAGCGGAGGCGGGGGAAGTGATCGGGCTGCGGATCGGGAAGCCCCACCCTAGGCAGCAGGCCGACGGGGCTCTCCCTGGGGGGCACCGCCCTCCCGTGGCCGGAATGCCGCGCAGCGCTCACACGGCCCCTCCGGCAGCACGGCGCAGCGCAGCAGCGGCGAGAGCGCATTGAAGCGGCAGGTGGGGTCGCCGATCACCCAGCCATCGCGCCATGGCCGGGCATCGGCGGGGCGCTCCTGGGCCTTCACATCGAGCGCGATCGCCCGCAGCTGGTAGCGGCCATCGCGAAGCTGGTAACGGTGGGAGCGCTGCAGCACGAGATAGCTCCGGCCTTCCACCTGCAGCCAGCGTCCGGGATGGGGAAGTTCGGCCGGATCGTGTAGCTCCAGCTCGGCCACGGTGCGATGGCTGAGAGGGTCGCGCAGCTGAACGCGCATCAGCCGCCTCCACCGGCGGCTCCCTCCGCCGCTGCGCCGCTGCTCTCCCGGCGTCGGGAGAAGCCCCAGGCAAACAGAGCCGCCACCAGCAGCAGCATCAGCCATTCGGGCTGTGGCAGCGCCGGCAGCGCGAGCCGCAGCAGCAGGCGCAGCCCCACCAGCCCCACCGCGAGGTAGCCGGCGGTCTCGAGATGGGCGAACACCTCCAGCCAGCGGATGAACAGGGCCGCCGTGAGCCGCAGGGCCAGCACACCGATCACCCCTCCGGCCATCACGAGGGCCAGACGGTCCGTGACCGCCACCGCAGCCGCCACGCTGTCGAGCGAGAAGGCCAGATCGGTGAGACCGAGGGTGAGCGCCACCGCAACCAGGCCGGAAGCCGCGGCCGGCTCCGCCGGCGTGCCTGGCTCAGATGTGGTGGTCGTCTCCTCGCTGCCATCGCTGCCAGCGCCGCCGAGCAGCTGGGAGCCGCAGAGCCAGAGCAGGTAGCCGGCGGCGAGCAGCTGCAGGGGCCAGAAGCGGAGCACCCAGCGGGCTGCCACGATCAGCACCAGCCGGAGGATCAGCGCCAGCAGCAGCCCGATGTTGAGCGCCTGCTGCTGGCGCAGCGGATCGTGAAGCCGCCGGGAGATCGCTGCCAGCGCGATGGCGTTGTCGGCCGAGAGCACCGCCTCGAGCGCCACCAGCAGGGGCAGCAGCAGCAGCACCTCGCCCCACTGATCGGCGCTCTGCAGCACCGTGGAGAGGGAAGGCAGCGACTCCGCTTCCATGAGGGCCTGATGCTCCGGGGGCAGGGGTTCCGGCCCTCACGGCAGAACCGGCGGCGGAGTGGGCCTGCACTCTAGATAGGGTGCCTGGCAGGCTCCGGGACTGGATCGATGCGGTTCGAGGTGCGGCTCGTGCATGCCGAGACCGGCCGCCGGGTGGTGCTGGTGCGGGCCATCGATGCCGGGGAGTGCCGGGGCAGCGCCCTCGGCGAGGCCGGCGACGCCGAGGCCGCCGAGGAGCGGGCCCTGCGGCGCCTGCTCCTGCGCCTGGCGGAGCCCGCGGCGGCTGGGCCAGCCCCAGAGGCTTCGCCCACCGCTTCCGCCGCCCCGGCAGAGGCGGCAACATCGTTGCCCGTGAATCAGCCCCCGGAGAGGGCTGCGGCTGTGGGGCCGAACCCGCCGCGGCCAGTCAGCCAGAGCCTCCCTCGGCAACCGGGGCCAGGGGTGAGTGACGACCCTCCCGCAGCGGCAGCCCTGGCGCCCAGGCACGGCCCTGAGCCTGAGCCGCAGGCTCCCCTGCCGGCGGCGGCGGGAGACGGCGGCAGCCCCACTGCGGCGGTGAGTGCCGCCGTCGCCAGGCCGGTTGCAGACCCTGCCGGGCAGGGAGAGAACGCCCCCACCGATCCCGACGACTGGAGCACCGAGCTCGCCCGGCTCGATCTGGCGCTGCGCCGGCTGGGATGGAGCCGAGAGCAGGAAGGCGCCTATCTCCAGCGCGCCTTCGGCCACCCCAGCCGTTCGCGCATCACCCGCTACGCCGATCTGCTCGCCTATCTGCGTCAGCTTGAGGCTCTGGAGGCGGATGCGGATCCGGCCGCGGCTCCGGTGCCGCTGCGCCGCCAGGATCTGCTCAGCCAGGGCGATGCACTGCTGGCCCGCCTCGGCTGGGATACCGAAACGGCCCGGCGCTTCCTGCGGGAGCAGCTGGCGGTGGCCGGCCGCCGCCAGCTGGCCGATGCCCAGCTGCTGCAGTTCAACCTGCTGCTGGAGACGGAACTGATCGCGGCAGCGGCGGCCCCACCCGAGGGACAGCCGGCGGCCTGAGCCGCTCTCAGGAGCGCGAGCCTGCTCTGTGCGCGACGGCGAAGACAGCAGGCAGTAAGGCGGAGGTTTGCTCAGTAGCATTCCGGCGAGATCACAACCGCCTGATTCCGCCGCGATGAGCACCAGCGCCACTCCCCTGCGAATCGGCATCAATGGCTTCGGCCGGATCGGCCGGCTCGTGTTCCGCCGTGCGGTGTCGAGCCCTGATGTGGAAGTGGTGGCGATCAACGATCTGATCGATGTCGACTACATCGCCTACATGCTTCGCCACGATTCCACCCATGGCCGCTTCGCCGGCAGCGTGGCGGTGAAGGATGGTGCTCTTGTCGTGAATGGCCGCAGCATCCGCATCAGCGCCGAGCGCAATCCGGCGGATCTGCGCTGGGGAGATGTGGGGGCAGACACCGTGCTCGAAGCCACCGGCTTCTTTCTCACCGATGCCAGCGCCCGCCAGCACCTCGAGGCCGGGGCCCGCAAGGTGGTGATCTCGGCCCCCTCCAAAGACGACACCCCGATGTTCGTGATGGGGGTGAATCACAGCAGCTACGCCGGCCAGGCGATCGTTTCCAACGCCTCCTGCACCACCAACTGCCTGGCGCCGATGGCGAAGGTGCTGCACGACAACTTCGGCATCGCCAGCGGCCTGATGACCACGGTGCACGCCACCACCGCCACCCAGAAGACCGTGGATGGTCCTTCGGTGAAGGACTGGCGCGGCGGCCGCGGTGCCGCCCAGAACATCATTCCCTCCTCCACCGGTGCCGCCAAGGCGGTGGGCAAGGTGATCCCCGCTCTCAACGGCAAGCTCACCGGCATGGCCTTCCGGGTTCCCACGCCGGATGTGTCGGTGGTGGATCTCACCGTGAATCTTGAGCAGGCCACCAGCTATGAGGCCGTGAAGGCGGTGATGAAGGCCGCCTCCGAGGGCCCGATGCAGGGCATCCTCGGCTACACCGAGGATGAGGTGGTCTCCAGCGATTTCCTGGGCGAATCCTGCACCTCGATCTTCGATGCCGGAGCCGGCATCGCCCTCACCGACACCTTCATGAAGCTGGTGGCCTGGTACGACAACGAGTGGGGCTACTCCTGCAAGTGCGTTGATCTGATCCGCCACATCAACAGCTAGGTTCAGGCCCGAGCCAGGTTCAGGCTCGCAGCCTGCAGTGGCGCCGCACGAGCGCGTCGCCCAGCTCGAGGCGGTGCTGGTTGGCGTAGGCCTCCGCCTCCAGGATGCGCTCCAGGCTGCCGGCTCCGGCATAGGTGGGGCCCTGCAGTTCTTCGGCCAGGGCTTCAGGCATCCGGCGTGGCAGGTCCAGCGGGGCGGGTGCGGCCCGCAGTCCCCCGGCCCGGCAGCTCTGGGCCACGTGGATGGCCTCATGATTGAGCACGCGGGCGAAGTCGAGGCTGCCCTTGTCGGGCACGGAGGGATGGATCCGCAGGGTGCGTCGGGCGGCATCCCACTCGGCAGCCGCGCCGCGCTTGCTGGGTGGAGTGAGCTCCAGCTGCACCCCTGCCGCCTGCAGGGTGTGGAGCAGCCGGATCAGGGCCCGCCGCTCCTCGCTGTAAGTGGGTGGCGAGGCGATCCGGCGGCGCACCTCCTCCAGGCTGAGCCTGGCTTCGCCGGCACGACGGCGGTAGTGGTAGCGGGCGCTGCCATCGGGCAGATGCTCCACGCTGGGCTCCCAGCGGCGGTCACCCTCCGAGAGGCGTTCCAGCAGGTCGCCGCGCAGCAGGGCCAGCGGCTGCCGGCTGGGATCCGGCGGCGGTTCGAAGCGCTCCAGCAGCGGCCGTGCGATCAGCGAGGAACGCACGGCCAGGGCGGCGGCTCCCTGGAGCAGATCCGGCACGGCTGCGCTGAGCACCACGGCCGCCGTGCCGAGCAGCGCGGCGGCCTGCACCCGGTGACGGTTCCGTGCCGCAAGCGAGGCACCGCAGGCTGCGCAGAAGGGCGGGCCGCCCTGGGGCGGCGCCGGAATCCTTCCGCGGCAGGAAGGGCAGCGGTGGCGGTCCAGGGAGGGGGGAGAAAGGCTCCCACCAGCATGACCAGCTGAGGGGCGATCCGGGCTTCCCGGTCCGTCGGCACGGTCAGGTGAGCAGCGCCTGGAGCGCCCCCGGTCATCGCCCCGGTCATCGCCCCGGTCAACGCCCCGGTCAGCGGCCGCGGACGATCGTATGGGCCTGCGAAGATCGCCTCCGACGACTCCTGCCCCCGATGCCCCTCTCCCCCCTGGTGCGCCAGCTGCAGCAGGTGCCCCTCACCCGGGAGGTGCTGGCCCGCAGCGAACGGCCGGAGCGGCTGCGGCTGGGCGGGGCCGGCCGGGCGGCACGGGCCCTGATCAGCAGCGCGCTGGCGGGTGTGGCGGAGGCGCCGCTGCTGGTGGTGGTGCCCACGCTCGAGGAGGCGGGGCGCTGGGCAGCGCTGCTCGAACTGATGGGCTGGGACAGCAGCCTGCTCTACCCCACCAGTGAGGGCTCTCCCTACGAACCCTTCGATCCCACCACGGAGATCACCTGGGGGCAGCTGCAGGTGCTGGCGGAGCTGCTCGATCCGGAGGCCGGCGGTCGGCGGCTGGCGATCGTGGCCAGCGAGCGGGCGCTGCAGCCCCATCTGCCTCCTCCGGCGGTGCTGGCCCGCCACTGCCTCACCCTGCGCCGCGGCGAGAGCGTTGCCCTCGAGGAGCTGGCCACCACCCTGGCGGGACTGGGCTATGAGCGGGTGTCCACGGTTGAGCAGGAGGGCTGCTGGAGCCGTCGCGGCGACATCATTGATCTCTATCCGGTGAGCGCCGAGCTGCCGGTGCGGCTGGAATTGTTCGGCGAGGAGATCGAGAAGCTGCGGGAGTTCGATCCCGCCAGCCAGCGCTCCCTCGATGCGATCGAGCGCGTGCGCCTCACGCCCACCAGCCATGGGCCGCTGATCGCCGAGGCCCTGCGGCAGCGCATGCCCGACGGGCTGGAGCGGCTGCTGAGCAGCGAGGCTCTCGAGCAGCTGCTCGAGGGCGGCACCCCGGAGGGCATGCGCCGGCTGCTGGGGCTGGCCTGGGAGCAGCCGGCCTCCCTGCTCGACTACCTGCCCTCCTCGACCCTGATCGCCCTGGAGGAACGGCGCCGCTGCCTCGCCCATGGCCAGCAGTGGGTCGACCATGCCGAAGCGCATCACCTGGAGGTGCTGGCGGGCGGCGCAGAGCTGCCCGCCAGCCTGCATCGCTCCCCTCCCGAGGCGCTGGCCGATCTGGACGCCTTCCGCGGCTTTGATCTGGCGGAGCTGCAGGAGAGCGACCGCCATCCCAACAGCTTCGATCTGGCGGGCCGCGCCGTGCCGGCTCACCCCAATGCCTTCGGGCGCCTCGCCGCCCTGGTGAAGGGGTTTCAGGCCGAGAAGGCGCGGGTGTGGCTGGTGTCGGCCCAGCCGAGCCGGGCGGTGGCGCTGCTGGAGGAGCACGACTGCATCGCCCGCTTCGTGCCCAACCCCAACGACACGCCGGCGATCGAGCGGCTGATCGAGCAGAACACGCCGGTGGCCCTCAAGAGCCGCGGCACGGCGGAGCTGGAGGGGCTGCAGCTGCCGGCCTGGCGGCTGGTGCTGCTCACCGACCGGGAGTTCTTCGGTCAGCACAGCCTGGCGGCCAGCGGCTACGTGCGCCGCCGCCGCCGCGCCGCCAGCCGCACGGTGGACCCCCTGCGGATGGTGCCGGGGGATTTCGTGGTGCACCGCAACCACGGCATCGGCCGCTTCCTGAAGCTCGAGAAGCTGGCGATCAGCGGTGAAGCGCGCGACTACCTGGTGGTGCAGTACGCCGATGGTCTGCTGCGGGTGGCGGCCGACCAGCTGGGCAGCCTCGGCCGCTACCGGGCCAGCAGCGAGAGCCCGCCGGAGCTCAACCGCATGGGCGGCAGCGCCTGGGTGAAGGCCAAGGAGCGGGCCCGCAAGGCGGTGGCCAGGGTGGCGCTGGATCTGGTGAAGCTCTACGCCGAGCGCCACAAGGCGGCCGGCTTTGCCTTCCCCGCCGACGGCCCCTGGCAGAACGAGCTGGAGGATTCCTTCCCCTACGAGCCCACCCCCGATCAGCTCAAGGCGATCGCCGAGGTGAAGCGCGACATGGAGAAGCCCCAGCCGATGGACCGGCTGGTCTGCGGCGACGTGGGCTTCGGCAAGACGGAGGTGGCGATCCGCGCCATCTTCAAGGCGGTCACCTCCGGCAGGCAGGTGGCCATGCTGGCTCCCACCACCGTGCTGGCCCAGCAGCACTGGCGCACCCTCAGCGAGCGCTTCGCCCCTTACCCGCTCAAGGTGGCGCTGCTCAACCGCTTCCGCACAGCGGCGGAGCGGCGCACGATCCTCGAAGGGCTGGCGGCCGGCTCGGTGGATGTGGTGGTGGGCACCCACCAGCTGCTGGGCAAGGGCACCGGCTTCAAGCAGCTGGGGCTGCTGGTGGTGGATGAGGAGCAGCGCTTCGGTGTGAACCAGAAGGAGAAGATCAAGGCGCTGCGCAAGGACGTGGATGTGCTGACCCTCAGCGCCACGCCGATTCCGCGCACCCTTTACATGAGCCTCTCGGGTGTGCGCGAGATGAGCCTGATCACCACGCCGCCGCCCCTGCGCCGGCCGATCAAGACCCACCTGGCCGCCCGCGATGAGGAGGCGGTGCGCAGCGCCATCCGCCAGGAGCTCGACCGCGGCGGCCAGGTGTTCTACGTGGTGCCGCGGGTGGAGGGAATCGAGGAGGTGGCGGCACAGCTGCGGGCGATGCTGCCGGAGCTGAAGTTGCTGGTGGCCCACGGCCAGATGGCCGAAGGCGAGCTGGAGAGCGCGATGGTGGCCTTCAACGCCGGTGAGGCCGATCTGATGCTCTGTACCACGATCATCGAGAGCGGCCTCGACATCCCGCGGGTCAACACGATCCTGGTGGAAGACGCCCAGAAGTTCGGCCTGGCCCAGCTGTATCAGCTGCGCGGCCGCGTGGGCCGCAGCGGCATCCAGGCCCACGCCTGGCTCTTCTTCCCCGGCGATGCCTCCCTGAGCGAGGCGGCGCGGCAGCGGCTGCGGGCGATCCAGGAATTCGCCCAGCTGGGCTCCGGCTACCAGCTGGCCATGCGCGACATGGAGATCCGCGGTGTGGGCAACCTGCTGGGGGTGGAGCAGAGCGGCCAGATGGAGGCGATCGGCTTCGATCTCTACATGGAGATGTTGCAGGAGTGCCTGGCCGAGATCCAGGGGCAGGACATCCCGGCGGTGGACGACACCCAGATCGACCTGCCGCTCACCGCCTTCATTCCGGCCGACTGGATCGACGCCAACGAGGAGAAGATGGCCGCCTACCGGGCCGCCTCCGAATGCGGCAGCAAGGAGGCGCTGCTCGAGCTGGCCGCCGCCTGGACCGACCGCTACGGCCCGATCCCAGCGCCGGTGCAGAGCCTGCTGCAGCTGCTCGAACTCAAGCTGCTGGCGAAGCGCTGCGGCTTTTCACGGATCCGGCCGGAGAAGCCCAACATCGCTCTGGAGACGCCGATGGAGGAGCCGGCCTTCCGGCTGCTGCGCCAGGGCCTGCCCCAGCATCTGCACGGCCGCTTCGTGTATCAGGCGGCGGCCGGCAGCACCGCCAAGGTGCTGGCGCGGGGGCTGGGGGTGCTGCCGATCGAGAAGCAGGTGGAGGAGCTCAGGGGCTGGCTGGAGCGGATGGCCGCCCACATTCCCGCTGCAGATGGGGTGAGCGACGCCGAACGGGCGGAGCGGCAGGCCTCCCGGAATGAGGCGGTGCTGACGGTGTGAGGCGGCGCGGGGCGGCCAGGCCCGTTGCACTCGCAACATAACTTCGTTAAGATCCGGTCAAGTTCCGTAAAGCGTCTTCATGGCCGGCTCTCTGGGTGATGTGGTGGCCTACGGCACCGGTGCCGGTCTGGCCCCCTGGCTGAGCTCGGCTCTCTGCCTGGTGGGTCTGGGCATCTATGCCCTCCTCACCAGCAGGCCCTCCAACGACGACGACGACTCCTCCCCAGGCGGTGGCATCATGCAGCCGGTGGCCTGAATCCCCCACCCGCTGATCCATACGGGCAACCGTCCTGCATCGATTCGGTCGTCCGCCCAGCTGGTCCTTGTCTGCAGAGGTTGCTCGTTCCAGGCTGAGTGAGATCGCGGCGGCTTCGTGTCGTTGTTCAGAATTCAGCCATCGGGGATCGCAACCTCCCCACCATTGCGCGCCGAACGAAGACCTCCGAGTGGCCACCACCCGCTGAGATCGCTTCTGTCGCGTCCGCTGCGCTGCACCAGAGGCACGGTGCTGGCAGGGTTCTGCGCCCTCCTCCTCATCCCGGTCGCCGCTCTGTCTCCCGGGCAGGCGCGTCAGCCCGGAGACGCCATCACCCTGACGGGTGCCCCAGTCCGGGCGGCCACCTGGGCCGATATCGACAGCCTGCGCGGTCTGCTCAGCGCCACTGGGGCCCGCGTGATCCAGCGCGATTGCAACCAGCCTGGTCTCCAGGGCCTGTACCACAACAGCAGCGGCACGATCGTGATCTGCCGGGTGCACCGCGACCCGGCGGCCGTGTGGAACACCCTGGCCCACGAGGCCACGCACCGGATGCAGGCCTGTGCAGGCGGAGCGATCACCCATCCTTCCCATCATCCGGCGATGGCACGGGCGCTGGCCACCCATGCCCCAGACGAATGGCGCTCGCTGCGTGCCTATCCCCGCGATCAGCAGATCGGCGAACTGGAAGCGCGCTACACGGCACGCCTCTCCCCGGATCAGGTGCCACGCCTCTTCCGGCGCTACTGCGGGGGCCCGGCCCCCTCCACCCTCAGCCGACAACCCTGACACCATGAACAACCTGCTCCTCACGCTCGCCATGGCCGCCCTCGGCCAGCTCGGCGGCATCGGTGGCGGCTACGGCCCCGGGGGTGGCGGGCCCGGCGGTGGCTTCCCGGGTGGCTACCCCGGCATGGGCAGCCCTGGCGCCATGCCGGGGGGCAATCCCGCCATCCCTCCCGGTGTGAGGATCGGCAGCGGAGCCGGGATCGGGCTGCCTGGGACCAGCGCCGGCAGCGAGGCTGAGGCCTTCGGCCTGGCTCCCTACCGCTGAGGGTCTGCACGCTGTTCCTGCTGCCCGGCCCGCCAGGCAGCGGGAACGAGCAGCAGGAACAGCAGCCACCAGCCGCTCACCACCAGAGCGAGAGGCAAGGTGATCCACCAGCGATGCAGCAGCAGCCAGCTGCCGGTCACCACGGCCGTTCCGGTGGTGAGGATCGTCCAGGGTTGGCACCAGGCCGGCTTGTGTTCCCAGAACGAACCATCGCCATCCCGCCCGCCTTGAGACTGAAGGTGCGGCTGCCCTGCCGCGGGAGGCGGGGGGATCTCAGGGCCCACCGCTGGCCGCAGGGGGAGAAGCCGGAGCATCCAGGGCCGCCGGCACATTGGCGCTGCCGGGCTGGAATGGCTTCTGCAGGCTGGCGGAAGTGCGGATCGTCTTCACGAGCGTGCCTTCCGCCACGCGGTACTGGGGATCCTTGCGCGAGCCGAGGTCTTCGACGGTGAGACCTTTGGCCTCCTCCTCGGTGAGCTTCGCCGGCACATCCGGCCGGATGCCGCGGTGGTGGATGTCGTGATTCTGGGGGGTGAGGTATTTGGCGATGGTCACGGTCATGCCGGACCCATCCGACAGGCCCCGCACCGACTGCACCAGACCCTTGCCGAAGGTCTTCTGCCCCACGAGCACGGCGCGGTTGTTCTCCTGCAGGGCGCCGGAGAGGATCTCGCTGGCGCTGGCGGAGCCCTCATTCACCAGCACCACCAGCGGCTTGCTGGTGAGAGCGCGGCCGTTGGCCCGGCGCACATCCTGGATGCCGTCGCGGGTCTTGGTGGAAACGATCACCCCTTCATCGAGCCACTGCCGGGCGATCTCCACACTCGCCACCAGCAGACCGCCGGGATTGCTGCGCAGATCGAGCACATAGCCCTGCACGCCGCCGGTCTCGAGTTCACGGATCGCCTGGCGCATGTCGGCGGCGGCATTGGCATTGAACTGCTTGAGCCGGATGTAGCCCACCTTGGCGCCATCAGGGGTGGTGTTCACCCGGTGCTCCACCGCATGCAGCTCGATCAGCTCACGGATCAGCGGCAGCACGATCGTCTCGTCCTTGCGGCGTAGGGTGAGCGTCACAGGAGTGCCCACCTTGCCGCGGATCAGGCGAACGGCATCCTCGGTGGTCATGCCCTTGGTGGATTTGCCATCGATGGCGGTGATCACATCCTTGGGTTTCACGCCGGCCCGGGAGGCGGGAGAGCCATCGATCGGTGAGATCACCACCAGCTCCTTGCTGTCCTTGTCGAGGGTCAGCTGAATGCCCACCCCGGAAAGTTCACCGGAGGTGTCGATCTGCATCTCCTTGAACTCACGCGGATCGAGGAAGCGCGTGTAGGGATCATCGAGCGTGCCCAGCAGACCGCGGATGGCCACATAGGCCTCCTTGGGCGTGTCGTAGCTTTTCGCCAGCAGATCGCGGCGTAGCTTGCGCCACTTCTCAGCGGTGTATTTGCCCGTGGTATCGAGATAATCGCGGAACACGATCTGCCACACCTGATCCATCACCTCCTTCGGGCTGTCGGAGATGGTGAAGCTGCCTCCCGGCGAGAGCACCATCTCGCGTGCCATCACAGCCGTGGCGGCACAGGCTCCAAGACCGAGAAGCACCACGAAGGTGGTGCGGCCGCTACGCATGCGGAGACTCCCTGGCGGAGAGAAACACTCAGCTAACGGTAGCGCCGCCGACCGCCGCCATCGCAGGGTTCAGGGGTCAACCCAGCGGCCGTCCTCGCGGATCAGGGCGATCAGGGCTTCCACGCCCTCCGCCTCCGGCACCTTGCGGATCTCGTCGCGGCCGCGGTAAAGGGAGATGGTGCCGGGGGTCTTGCCGACGTAGCCGTAGTCGGCGTCGGCCATCTCGCCGGGACCGTTGACGATGCAGCCCATCACGGCGATGTCGAGACCCGTGAGGTGGGCGGTGGCGCTGCGCACCCTGTGCAGCACCTCCTCGAGGTTGAACAGGGTGCGGCCGCAGCTGGGGCAGGCCACGTACTCCACCATCGTCTTGCGCAGGCCGAGGGCCTGCAGGATCGAATAGCAGACTGGGATCTCCTTCTCGGGCGCCTCGGTGAGCGAGACGCGGATCGTGTC
>Ga0169931_10001312_pt1 | contig 41074 bp, 33 predicted proteins | sample Kivu_15m_20L_FD_129675 | JGI IMG/M metagenome (GOLD analysis project Ga0169931, IMG submission 129675) | Freshwater microbial communities from Lake Kivu, Western Province, Rwanda to study Microbial Dark Matter (Phase II) - Kivu_15m_20L... | ecosystem: Environmental > Aquatic > Freshwater > Lake... | reverse complement strand
CACTGCAAACGATTGAATGACACCTGCTTTCAAGGCAGCATCAGAAGCGTTAAACAATTGATTGACTGTCTCTCCCAGGGAAAAAGTCAGTACCTGATTTCCTTGAGTGAAAAAGCCTCCAGCAGTATTATTTGTTTGCTGACCCCTGGCAGTAAAGGACACAAGTAGAAATAGAATCGCAAAATGATAAAAAGCTTTTATGGAAAAAATGGATTGATATTCAGATATACAACTGCAACATAGCCTATTTGAATGAAATAGATAACCAAGTGTAGTCGGTAACTGAATTTTCATGATAAAACAGGTGCGTTCATAGATTTGGTTCACAAAGTTGAATAGTGCATTGGCCACACTTTTTTCTACAGGCAAGAGCATGATGTCAACCAGAATGATCAGTAAAAATATAGTTAACTATAACGAAAAAAATATTTGGGATTAGATCTACCACTTCCTAAAAGTCCTGAAAGGGCGCGATACATGAACGAGGCGTTATCGCCCCTCGTTAAAAAGATAATTCACCCCTCAGAGCCTATCGACAAAAGCATTCCGTAATCAACCCAAATTTGCCTCACCCACCCGTTTAATGAAGATGTCGTTGAGTGAGGGCAGAATTTCCTGGAAGGCAGTAAGCGCATGGCCCTGATTCAGCAGCCAAAGCAACAATTCCCTCGAGCTCTGGCCTGGCTTCAGCCTAACCCGCATTCGCGCCTCCCCCAGGGCCTCCATGTCGAAATCTGGAGGCAAACTGGACGGGACCCTGTCAGCAAATTCTAGGGAAAAAAGGTTTTCTTTATAGGTGTTCTTAATGTCTCGAACTCGCCCCTGCAACACATTTTTTCCATTATTAATCAACACAATCTCTGAGCAGATTTCCTCCACCTGCTCCATGCGATGTGTCGAGAAAATCAGAGTGGCTCCCTGCCGGTTAAGCTCCAGGATTTCGTCTTTTATCAGATTGGCATTTATCGGATCTAATCCGGAAAAAGGTTCGTCAAGAATGATGAGCTCTGGCTTATGCAGCACCGTAACGATGAACTGAATTTTCTGCTGCATGCCCTTGGAAAGTTCCTCGATTTTTTTGGGCCACCAATCCATGATGTCAAATTTCTCCATCCAGCCCACCAAAGCTTTACGGGCTTCTGCATGAGACATTCCTTTTAGACGCGCCAGATAAATGAGGTGGTCCCCAATTTTCATCTTTTTATACAAGCCCCGCTCTTCCGGCATGTAGCCCATGCGCTCACTGTGCTTTTCGCGCAGTGCCTCCCCATTGAACAATACCTGGCCCGAATCTGCCCGGGTGATTGAGGTGATGATGCGAATAAGGGAGGTCTTCCCTGCCCCGTTTGGCCCCAGCATTCCAAAAATGGCCCCACGCTGGAGAGGAAAACTCACCCGATCCACGGCTCGCTTGCCGTCGTAATCTTTGATGACTTCTTGGAGATCAAGTAATAGGGGAGACATGGTTTGGGATTAAAGGGTTAAAATATAAAATGCTTCCATTTATCTCTCGTTAAAGGAACCCAATAATACCCCTTTTTCGGCCAAAGAACCTAGGGTCAAGACAGGGAAACAATCCATTCGGGTTGGATGAATTGCATGTCGTGCAGCTTCCGAAATGCCCCTGAGTCCTTTTTAAGAAGCTCCTCCGGAGACCCGGTCTCCAAGACCTCCCCGCGCTCCATGAGCAGAATCTGGTCGGCATGCATGATGGTCGTCAGCCGGTGAGCTATGATAATGGAGGTCCGCTGGGTAATCAGGGTTTCAATGGCTCGCTGGATAATCGCCTCTGAAGCCGGGTCGATGGAAGAGGTGGCCTCATCCAAAATCAGGATGTCCGGCTCAAAAACAAGGGCTCTGACAAAAGAAATGAGCTGTCGCTGCCCCATAGAGAGCGTCGCTCCCCGCTCCATCACCGGGTAATCGTAACCACCCGGCAGCCTGGAAATGAAATCGTCGGCGCCGATAATCTGCGCAGCACGGATGACCTGCTCCCGGGAAATGCGGGGATCCCGAAGCGAAATATTGTCCAAAACCGATCCAGAGAACAAAAACACGTCCTGCAGTACCAGAGCCATTCGCCTGCGCAGCGCATGCAGGTCGTATAGCCCAATGTCCACACCATCCACTGCAATCCTACCCTCCTGATGGGTATAAAATCGACTGATTAGGCTGATGATGCTGGTTTTTCCTGACCCGGTCGCTCCTACAATCGCCAGGGTCTTCCCCGGCTCCAGATGAAAATCCACACCCTTTAGTACCCATTCCTCCGGGCGGTAAGCAAAGTGAACCCCCTCAAAAACGACATCGCCCCGAAGGCGCTCCACCTGCTTGGCACCTGAGACCTCCTGTTCCTCCGAATTGTCCAAAAGGGTAAATACACGCTCCGCAGCTACCAGCCCCATCTGCAAGGTGTTAAACTTATCTGCCAGTATGCGAATCGGATTGAACAGCATATTGAGATAAATCGGAAAAGCAATTAGTGCTCCCATGGAGACCGTTTCACTGATAACGCCCCGAGCTCCCCACCAGACCATGAGGCCAAGGGATGCTGCTGAAATGATTTCAACAGCTGGATAAAATAACGCGTAGTAGAGCACTGAATCGAGATTAGCCCGGGTATAGTCTCGGTTTATGTCCCGAAAGCGATCGCGATTTGCCGCCTCTGTATGAAATAGCTGTATGACCCGAACCCCAGTAATCCGCTCCTGCAGAAAGGCATTCATTCGGGAAATCTCGGAGCGCACCCGCTGGAAAGAAGCCTTTACCGCTTCCTTAAACAGGTAGCTGGCCAACACCAAAAGTGGCGAGGTGGTCAGGGCAATCAACGTGAGCTCCCAACTAGTGTGGAACATCATCCCCAACACGACGAAAAGGGTTAGAAAATCGGCCAGGATCGTGATAACTCCCTGAGAAAATACCGTATTTATGGTCTCCACATCGTTTATCGTCCGGGTAGTAGCCGTGCCTATCGGCGTTTTATCGAAATAGGAAAGTGAAAACCTGTTGATGTGCTGGAATATTTTTACCCTTAGCTGATTAACCACGGCCTGCCCCAATACCCCACTGAAATAGGTAAATAGGTAGGTGAGCCAGGCATGAAGTAAAAGCACGGCTACAAAGATCAAGGCAAGCCGAAGTAGTCCATTGAGGTCGTAGGCCACAATATGGTCATCGACCATTTTCTGCACCAGCCAGGGACGAACCGTGGCTAAAGGTGCCAGCAGTATGGCCATAAAAGTCGTCCCCATCAGCAGTGCACGGTAGGGAGAGGCTTCAGCCAGCACCCTGCGCAGGAGCCGGAGGTCCATCCGGTTGGAAGATGGCTTTTCCTTCATCAGGTGCAAATGTCGCACAAATTGGGAAAAAGCGCTCCGGATTTACCAACAATTCGGATAACCTCTCCCCTTCAAGCTATGGCCTCTTGCCGCGGTTTGAAGATGGGCATCTGCCGAGATCTCCCAGGTGCGTCTGACCAAGATGGATGCTCCAATTGCCAACGGTCCAGATTCTCGTAAACCGCAAGATCACCACCAGCCAGTTCCCTTGCCTTACCAAGTAAATCTGCCCTTAATTGTTCGCCTTCCACACCCTTTTCCTGCAAATGCATAGCTGCTATGACATAGCCAGGACCGAACCCCTCCATACCCGTCTTACCAACAATGAGGTAACCCACCGGATAGACGTCCCGACTGGCCACCAGGACGAATCCGCCAAAAGATGGAATTTGTTTCAGGGCGTAATCCAGTGCTTGTTCACCAGATTGGGGGGAAGAATGGCCGGCATGGATACATGGCAGCAGATGCTGTCGCTCGGACGGGGACATACCCGTGAAGGCATTGTAAACCGTAATAGACAGGTTCATATTGTCGAAAATTTTGCCTCTCACGACTGAAAATCAGCCGTTAATGGATTTTAAAAAAGCTCTAGCGTTAAATTTGACTTTTTTTATCCATATGTGCAATATTTTTACCCCTGCTTTATCGAAAAAAATGCGAAAAGGACTCTTTTTCCTGTTTTTTGTTCCCTTTCTTCTTGCGGCACAGGAGAATTCCGGTTGGCAAAAGGTATCTACAGATCTGCTGACCAGGTATTCCGCCACCGAGCGTCTCCCCGTTATCATCCGGTTCCATGACTTGAATCTTGATCTTTCAGCTTGGGATGTGCGGTGGACCAAGGAGCAAAAAGGCATGTATATCTTCAGTGCTTTAGCGCGCAATGCTAATCGCTCCCAGCAATCTACGTTGGATTGGCTGCGCCGGCAGGGCCTTCCTTTTCAGCGCAATCTATTGGTAAACGCCCTTTTAGCTGACCTGACCAGGGAACAAGTAGGCTCTCTTTCCCGCAGGACAGAAATTGCTGCCTTGATGTACAATCCGGAAATGGCCCAGCTGCCTCCTTTCCGGCAACTGGCAAGCTCCCCCTTAAGAGGGGCCGCCGAGTGGGGTCTCGTGAAGATGGGGGTGCCTGCCGTTTGGGCCATGGGATACCGCGGTCAAGGGGTAGTCGTGGCTGGACAAGATACCGGGTACGACTGGACGCACCCCGATTTGGTAAGTTCCTACCGGGGTAATTCACAAGAGGGCATACGCCACGACTACCATTGGTTCGACGCCATCTCTAAGCCTTCACCGCTAAATTCAGATACCTTGAATCCCTGCGGTTATCAACTTCGCAGACCCTGCGATGACGATGCCCATGGCACCCATACCCTGGGAACCATGGTGGGGCAGGATAGTTCGGGTACGGCCATCGGGGTGGCGCCGTCTGCCCGCTGGATTGGTGCCCGGAATATGGAGCGCGGATATGGAAATCCCTTTTCTTACTTGTCCTGCTTTGATTGGTTCCTGGCACCGCGAGACCTTAGCGGAAAAAATCCGGAGCCTCGCCTAGCACCCCATGTGATCAACAATTCCTGGTCCTGTCCAGGCATGGAAGGTTGCGGTGCAGAGCATGTAGAACTGTATGAAAAGGCGTTGTCATTGCTTCGCAAGGCTGGCATTGTGGTGGTGGTCTCCGCTGGGAACGGGGGACCTACCTGCGAGACCCTCAGGGAAATCCCGGTAAACCTAAGCAGTGCTTTTTCCGTGGCGGCTACCCGCTCAGATGATACCATTGCAAGTTTTTCCTCCCGGGGTCCAGCCTTTATTTCGGGAAAAAAGCAGGTTAAACCAGATGTTTCAGCGCCCGGCGTGAGCATCCGATCAGCTATTCCTGACCGAAAATACGGCCTGTCCAGTGGAACCAGTATGGCGGGCCCTCATGTTGCGGGCTTGGTTGCCCTGTTGCTGTCAGCAAATCCTGCACTCGCCGGACAGGTAGACCGCATTGAGCAGATTATCCGCGAGACCGCCCTACCGATTTATAGCAGGCAAGCATGCAATGAATTCTCCGGAAGCAGCAGACCCAACCCAGTATATGGATACGGCCGAATCGATGCCCTGGCGGCAGTGCGTCGGGCTCTGGGCGTCACGGCTCTGCGCGATGAATTCGAATTGCCGCTGCGCATTTATCCTAATGCCACCCACAAGCTGCTCCTGCTTGAGGCCGATGCTCCCTTGGAGGGGCTAACCTTTCGTCTGACCGATTTGTTGGGCAGATCCCTCCTAAACGATCCAGTTATCTCGGACCAAATACAGATTCCCCTTCCCTCCCTGCCTGCGGGCATGTATGTTTATACCCTATTTAAACAGGGGCAGATGAAGTCAGGCTTGATTTTTCTTGACCAGCAGCGCTGACCAAAGTCCCATGGCATCTACCAGACACTACAACCGCATTGATAGCAAGGTCCTCCGCAACAAACTGGCAGAAAGCGCAGAGGAGCGGACCACACTTTCTTTTTACCGATACCATACTATTCCCCATCCTGTGGCATTTCGGGATCAACTCTATCAGGATCTGGAAAAATTAGGAGTCATGGGGCGCATTTATGTGGCCAGTGAGGGCATTAATGGTCAGGTTTCCGTAGCCAGCTGTCGCCTCGATGCATTAAGGCACTGTTTGTGGGGCATTTCCTGGTTGGAAGGCTGTCGCCTCAATGTGGCCGTGGAAGCCCAAGGCAAGTCCTTCTTTAAACTAAATATCAAGGTCAGGAAGAAAATTGTGGCAGATGGCCTGGACGACGCCACCTTCGATGTCACCCGTCGAGGGGCCCACCTCTCTGCCCGAGAGGTCAACGCCCTTCTGGACCAACCTGCTACCATCGTCGTAGATATGCGGAATCACTACGAAAGTGAAGTGGGGCATTATCCTCAAGCCATCTGTCCCGACGTGGAAACCTTTCGAGAGGCTCTTCCTATTGTGGAAGAAATGCTGAAGGGAAAAGAATCGGAGCATATCGTCTTGTACTGCACCGGAGGGATTCGATGCGAGAAAGCAAGCGCCTACTACTTGCATAAGGGATTTTCCCGCGTCTTCATGATTGACGGTGGGATAATAGAATACAGCAGGCAATGCAAGGAGCAAAATTTGCCCAATTATTTTATTGGCAAAAATTTTGTGTTTGACGAACGACTCGGGGAACGCATCTCCGCCGACGTGGTCTCCCACTGCCACCAATGCGGGACGGCCTGCGACACGCATCGGAATTGCGCGAACGACGCTTGCCACCTCCTTTTCATTCAATGCCCCAACTGCGCCGACAGCTATCATGCCTGCTGTTCTTCCATATGCCGCGATTTCCTTTCCCTTCCGGCCGATGAACAGGAGCGGAGCCGCCCTACCACCACCTTTAACGGATCGCTGTTTGGCAAGGGTCGCTCCGACAAACTGCAGGTTCACCTGGAATCCTGAATCTGCACCCGTTTAAAGGCAATCAGTCCTCCATCGGAAGCAAGGCGCGGGCTTCCATCTTGTGCTTCATCCACCAACTGCTTCGACGGATATCCTCCTTCGTGACGCCGCCTCGGACGCTGTGAATGACTTCCAGTGCATTTCCCGTCCGCGAGCGAATCAGCGATACATGAAAGACCTCCCCCCGATCGTTGCGAAAGAAAAGGAAGTCCCCGGGCCTGACCTGGTCCAGAGGCACTGCTTGCCCCAGCCGCGCCTGTTCCCGGGCCGAGGGAGATAAAGACAATCCAAATTGTTTTAGGACATAGGCTGTGAATCCCGAACAATCAAATCCGCTCTGGGGACTTTTGCCCGCCCAGATGTAGGGGATTCCCAAATATTTTTCCGCCTCAGCCACCACATCTTGTCGTAAGTTTCGGGGAGCGACCGGAGGTGGTAATTCCTCCGACACGTCCTGAAAAACTCCCTCCGGTTGCTGGACAGGGGGTACAGGTGCAGCTCGGAAAAGGGAACATGAAGAGACCCCAAGGCAGAAAAAAACCCATGCTTCCCGAATCAACAATCGGGGAGGATGGGTTTTAGGCATACCAATGGCAATATGCCAGGGCACTTCGCTACTTTTTCAGACCTGGGGAGCGGTTCAAAAACTCCTCGTACAGCTGAATCTGCCGGCTGTCCAGTGGAACAATCCAGCCGTCGATAAACAGATACCGAATCTGGGTTTTGGGCTCAAAGGGATCCCCGGTAGTGATCATAAGGCTAGCCGTTTTTCCTGCCTCCAAAGACCCCAACTTGTCAGCAACCCCCATTATTTCAGCTGGCGTGATGGTTACTGCTCGCAAGGCTTCCTCCTTGCCCATACCATAAGCCGCAGCAAAGCCGGCATGGAAGGGAAGATTCCGTACATTCTCCGAATCGTTGGAGCGAATAGCCACTTTCACCCCTGCTTTAGCCATGAGGCCGGCATTTGCATATGCTTTGTCATAAGCATCTGATCCCCGGGTCGGAAGGGCAATGACCGGTCCGGTAATCACCGGATAGCCTGCTTTGGCGATCTTGTCCGCTACGCGCCACCCCTCGGCTACTCCGGTGAGAATGACCTTGGGAATTTTTTTATCCTGAGCCCACCTTATGGCTGCCTCAATATCGGCTGCCCTATTGGTCTCGATAAGCAGGGGCATGGTGCCTCGGATGACTTCTGCCAGGCGGGCCATTTCCGGATTGGCCGCCACGCGAAGCGCTGCATTTTTGGCTGCTGCATCCGTAACCTGAACATAATATTGCGCTTCGGTCCATACCTCGTTGAGCTGACGCAGGGCCTTTTCCTCCTCCTTCTTCAAATCCTCATCGCTGCGACGGTCCCAAAAACCCCGGCGGCCAGACCCTGGAAAATTGAGGACTACGCCGCGGAAGCCAGCATAAATCTGGTCGGGGGTGTACCCCACCAGGTTGACTAAACTGGCCGTGCCGGGGAATAACCCCCCCTGAGGAACTACCAAGGCTGTAGAAATACCATCCACCCTTGTGACGGCCACCGCAGTGGCACTGGTATTGAAGGCGGTGATAGCCTCCATATGGGGAGTCAATTCGCCCAGTTCATCTGTGTCATCGGTCAGGGAGATGGAGGAAACCTCCACGAGACCCAACTGCGTACCCCCGTCTATGAGCCCAGGATAGATAGTAAGTCCCTGGCAGTCAATGATCGTGGCGCCGGAAGGAACGGCCACTCCAGGCCCGAGAGACTCGATCTTACCGTCGCGGATAATCAGGTTGCCAGTCTGGCGCCCCTTGGTTATGGTCTCCAGGGTGGCATTGGTCAGGGCGAAGGTGCCCTTAGACGATTTCTTTACCTGTCCGGCAGCAAAATGAGCCAGAAGACAGAAAAAGAGAACCCGGATTATGTTGCTTTTCATTGGATTGCATTGATTGTCGTGAAAACAGGATTATTCCCGGCTAATACCGAAGAAGGCCAGGGTCTGATCAAAAGCCCCCTCCAGGCAGCGGTCGAAATGATGTTGCTCTTTCAATAAAGTAAATGACGTTTCTGCCCGGGTGGCGCTGGCCTGAAGGCGCTGGTCAGCAGCATCGGTGGCGCGATTGAAGCGAATGACCCCATCTACCAGCGTGTACTGCGGAATAGCATAGACCGAGAGCGGATGCCCGTCAAAGATGGCAATATCTGCATCCTTGCCTACTTCCAGGGAACCGACCCGCTGCTCGATACCGAGCTGGCGAGCTGGATTGATAGTGATCATGGCAAGGGCCTCCTCGTCGCTCAAATTGCCATAACGCTGGGTTTTGGCTGCCTCGTGGTAGAGATGGCGGATATACTCCTCACTATCCGAATTGATGGAGGTGACGACACCATTTTTTGCCAAAATAGCAGCATTGTATGCGGTAGAATAATACACCTCAAATTTATAGGCCCACCAATCGGCAAATACGGAAGCCATGGCACCAGCTGCGGCCAGTTCGGGCGCCACCTTAAAACCTTCATTGGTATGCTGGAAAACCAGGCGTTTCACCCCATAATCCTTACAAACAGCAAGGAGCATAAGGATTTCATCAGAGCGGTAAGAGTGACAATGGATGATGATATTGCCTCGCAACACCTCTCCCATGACCTCGTGCCTCCGATTGTAAACAGGTCGAATGGCCGCCGGATTCTTGCCCTTCTCCTTCTCGAAAGCCTCCCATTCAGCCATATAGGCCTTCGCTTCGTCGAAACCCTTGCGGAAAATCTGCTCCACCCCCATACGGGTCGCTGGGACAATTCGGTTTCCCTCGCCATGAACCCGCATGGGATTCTCCCCAAGGGCAAACTTAATGGTCCGCGGAGCTCCTTCCATGCGCATATCTTCCGGATTCAAGGTCCCGTAGCGGTGCTTGATGGTTTCGCATTCGCCGCCAACGGCGTTTGCCGAACCGTGCATAGCATGGGAGGCCGTGACGCCTCCGGCCAAGGCCCGGTATACCGAAAGGTCGAGTGGATCAAGCGCATCCCCAACCCACACGTCGGCCGTGCTAGGGCGAGAGGCTTCGTTGACCACATCGATGCCTATATGCGAATGGGCGTCGATGATGCCAGGCATTACATATTTTCCCGAAGCATCCAAAGTTTTTACCCCTGAAGGGGCAGTCAAACCCTTACCGATAGCAGTGATTTTGCCGTTTTCTACGAGAATGTCCGCATTCTCCAGATTGCCACGGGTCACAGTCAGCACCGTACCATTGCGAATGAGCAGGCTGCCCCGGGTCACCTGAGCCGAGAGCAGTCCAGGCAGAAGAAGGACCCCAAGCGAAGAAGCCCAGAATATTTTGAACATATCTATCCTTTTCATAGTGAAATAATTAGTCATCTATACGGGAGCCACTTACCTCGAAACTACCGAAACTGCCCACACCGACAGTTCCTGATAGGGAATTGCCATCGACGGTTAGATTGAAATCGAGGGTAATCTGCCGGGGACCCATGCTCACATTGGAGCTGAAAGAAAGGCGATTGCCGTCCAGCGATATGTTAGAGACCGGATTGGTGCCGGGAACCTGAGAGGAGGTCCACTCTCCAGTTAAATCGCTGCCACTTCCCTTGAAGGTTAGAACCCCTTCGGTGTTCATCCCCGGTGCTTTGATGGTGTAAGTCCAACGCCCAGCTACCTTGATTGCCTCCTCTTTGCGCGCTCCACCAGGGCCGGCTGGTCCAGCGGGTTTCGGTGCCGGACGCCCCTCGTATTCCCACATCTTTCCGTCTATAAATACGAATCGAACGGAGGATTTTTCGTCGAAATAAGGCTTGTCAGTAACCACCAGATTTGCCGTACGACCCTTTTCTACCGTTCCGAGGCGGTTGGATACGCCCAATTGAGCCGCTGGATTCGTGGTCAGCGCAGCAAGCGCCTGATCCTCCGTTAGTCCCGCTTTAATCATGCGACGGAGCGTCTCGCGCACATCAGCGGCTTTAACCCCCAACGTGGAGAAGGAAAAGGGCAATCCGAGTGCTGCCAGGCCGGCTGCCTGGCCCTCCAATCGCTGCATCTCTTCGGCACTGCGAGCCTTTAGCGCCTCCATTTCCACATCTTTTTCGGGTGCTTTTCGGGTGGAATCAGGTGCTTCCTTCTTCACCTCCGGAGCCTTGGGTAAATCGAGGGAGAGAATAACCGGACGGCCTGCCTCGCGAAGCAGGTCACCCACGTAATAACCTTCCTTAAGATCAGCAAAATGGACTCCGAACTGCAATTCTTTTTGCAAAACTTTTACCCGGTGGACCGATTTCATGTCGGGCGCAAGGAAGATGACAGGACTCTTTCCCTCCAGCACCGGAAAGAATGCCTCCAGGCATTTATCTGCCTGTGGTCTGACCATTCCCCCGGGATTGGCCTGATAACGAGCCTGGTAATCCTTAAGCCGGGCAGCATTTAGGCATAACTCCCGGAACCTCGACATGACACCAATGAGGGTACTTGGAAAGGCCCCCGCCGCAGGAGTAAAACTGGCTATCATGCCGGTATTCTCTTTAAGGAGAAGATCTTCCGCACTTTTTCCGCTGCCCAAGGAAATGAGGGAAGCCTGGCCTGGGAGCATACGACCCAGGGGAAATACCTGGGCTGCTGTAAATCCAAGTTTGCGCATCTCCTCGAGGGATTTATCTTCGGCCTTGAGGATATCCCGCACGCGTACCTGAGGACTAACACCCGCTTCTTCATAGGTTGGATTCCAGGGATCTCCCACGCGAGGACGCTGGGCACCCTGCCCGGGTCCCGGCCGTTGGGCACCAGGACCTGCAGCAGCTTCCGGCCTGGGTATTCCCGTTTGGGACAACCCTTCGATGAATCCAGCATAGACGTACATCGAATCTGCCTTTACCTTGCGCGCATGAGCAGGAACAGCAATGTCCTTACCTGCTGCTTCAATGAGGCCGTCTCGGATAAGGACAGTACCTCCAGGGATGACCAAACCCGGACGTACCACAATCTGGACGTTTTGAAGCGCATAGGTTTGTGTGACCGGCGTGAGTTCCGGAATACCCGATTGGGCCCGAAGACCGGACCATACCGGGAGTGCCAGTAGCAGTCCTGCCAGCATAGGCATTGGATTGAGCGGAATGACCCACCGACCAAAAAGCATCATTTTACCATGCATGGTTTGTTTCATTTTCATTCTTCAAGAGGGTAAAAGAAAAAATTAGGGTAGGTAATTTCACCTTTTTCACATGGTTCCCCAAGGTTTAGCGCAAATTTTCCACCACAGATGCGTTTTTTTGAACATATTCGCCAATAAACCTGCTGACAAACGCGAAATAACCATGCCGAAAGAGGTTAAGGGCACCATACCCTCCTACACCGGTCTTCTGCTCTTCGGGCTGGGCTTTCTCATGTATGCCAATACGCTAGGTCACGGTCATGCCCTGGACGATGCCATGGTCATCACCGACAATGCTTTCACCAAAAAGGGGCTGAGCGGTCTGTCAGCTATTTTTTCACACGACTCCTTCCAGGGATTTTTCGGAGAAGCGGGCAAATCGAAACTCGTGGCTGGCGGGCGGTACCGCCCGCTGTCACTGGCTACCTTTGCGCTGGAAATGCAGGTATTTGGCTTTTCTGCCTTTATCGGTCACCTGGTCAATGCACTGCTTTACGGACTTTGCGTCTTCCTTATATTTCGAGTATTGGCAGACATACTGCCTTTGGGGCCTCAGCAGCTATGGATTGCCGGCATAACGGCGGCCCTTTTTGCCGTTCATCCTTTGCATACTGAGGTGGTGGCTAACATCAAGGGACGGGATGAAATCCTGGCCTTCCTGGGCGGCTGGCTGGCTCTTTGGCTTGCCTTTAGGGCAGTGCGCCTGCAGCGTCCCATGTGGCATCTCCTCGGAGCATGTGCCTTGTTCCTTGGTCTACTTTCCAAAGAAAGTGCCATTGTTTTCATCGCACTAATCCCCCTGGCCATTGGATATTTTGAGGGGAAAAAACCTGCCTGGCTCGGGGCCATTCGGCATACCATACCCTATTTTTTTTCAGCCATATTGTTCCTTGCCTTGCGAGGCGCTGTGCTTGGGCCAGGGTTTGGCGAAGGCTCCCTGGAGTTGATGAATAATCCATTCCTCAAATGGCAGGATGGGGCCTACATCCCCTTCCGGACCGATGAAAAATTTGCGACCATCGTCTATACCCTGGGGCGTTACCTGAAGTTGCTGGTGATTCCCTACCCGCTAACCCACGATTATTATCCAAGACACATACCCATTATTCAGCTTCATGAGCCGCTGGCTTTCCTATCGGCGGGAGGATACCTGGTACTCATTACCCTGGCTTTTCGCGGCTTGGTCCGCCGGGGAATGCTCGAGTTTGGCGTAAGTCTATTTCTTATCGCATTGTTTCCGGTCAGCAACATCCTGTTCCCTATTGGCACCAATATGGCGGAGCGGCTTCTTTTTACGCCTTCCCTGGGGTATTGCTTGGCTTTGGCTTCCCTGCTGGTCCATATTCCCCAGCCCATTCTCCGCAAATGCCTGCTAACGAGCATTCTCGTTGTTTACGGGGGATTAACCTGGGCTCGAAATCCTGCCTGGAAAGACAATTTTACCCTATTCACCACCGATGTTATCCGTTCGCCCCAATCGGCCAAGGTGCGCAATGCAGCAGGCGGGGAATTGTTGACCCAAGCCCTGAAAGCAGATTCCCTCACGGCCCGGCGCTACCGGGAGACAGCCATTGGCCATCTGCAAGAGGCTATACGCATCCATCCGGCCTACAAGAATGCCTGGCTTTTGCTTGGGAATGCCCACTATTACCTCAATGACTACGACCGCGCGGTGACAGCCTATCAGGGAGCCCTTGCGCTCGACGATCAATACGAGGATGCCCTAAAGAACATGGGGCTTGCCTACCGCGATGGTGGCAGGATAGCCGGGGAGATACATGGCGACTTACCCAAGGCAATGCGCTGGCTTGGGGAGGCAGCCCGGATATTGCCCGGCGACTACGAGGCCCAACGCCTGGCGGGAGTTGCATGGGGATTCAGCGGATATCATGCCCAAGCCATCACGTATTTCCAAGCCGCCTCCCGCTTGAAACCCGAGCTTCCCGATGCCTGGTACAATCTGGGCACCGCCTTCTATCAGTCTGGCGACTCGGAAAACGGCGCCCGCTACCACCAAAAGGCTGCAGATATGGACCCCTCTGTCCAGAAAAGGATGTCTCCCGGCAAATAAACCATGAAAAAACCACATAAGCTCATGCCTTCAACCCCCACGATGTTTTGCCTTTTGCTGCCCGTCCTGCTACTGGCCGCTTGCCCGCTTGCAGCGCAGATACCTTCTAATGATCCGGATGCAGCCTCTTGGGTGGATTCGGTTTTCCATACCATGAATCGGCGCGCCAAAATAGCACAACTCATTATGGTCAGAGCCCATAGTGACAAAGGCCCGGAGCATACCGCCCAAGTAATGGAGTGGATAGAACGATACGGCATCGGAGGCCTTTGTTTTTTCCAGGGTACTCCGTCCCGCCAGATATCCCTCCTGAACCAGTACCAGGAACGCTCCCGGATTCCCCTGCTTGTGGCCATCGACGGCGAATGGAGCCTTGGCATGCGGCTTAAAGAAACCATGTCTTTCCCCAGACAACTCATGTTAGGTGCCGTACAGGACAATACCCTCATCTATCGGATGGGTCGTGAAGTAGGGCAGCAGATGAAGCGGGTGGGCGTACATATCAATTTTGCGCCGGTCGCTGACGTCAATAACAATGCTGCCAATCCTGTCATCCATACCCGATCTTTTGGGGAGGATAAGGAGAACGTCACCCGGAAATGCCTGGCCTACATGCAGGGCATGCAGGAGGAGGGCATTCTGGCATGTGCCAAACATTTCCCAGGTCATGGGGATACCAATGTCGATTCCCATTATGCCCTTCCCCAGATTACCCATAGCCGGGAAAGGCTTGAGGAACTGGAGTTTTATCCCTTCCGGGAACTAGCAAAACAAGGCGTCGCTAGTTTCATGTTGGCCCACCTGAATATCCCGGCTCTCGACAATCGCCCCAATCGGCCATCTACCCTTTCCAGGCCCATAGTAACGGGAATTGTCCGGGAGGCTATGGGATTCCAAGGCCTCCTATTCACGGATGCCCTGGAAATGAAGGGCGTCACCCAATTTTTTGAAAAGGGCATTGTCGAAGCGGAGGCACTTCTTGCCGGTAATGATATTCTCCTGCTGCCTGAGGATATTCCTGCTGCGTTGGACGCCATAGAAAAATACATGGACGAAGGCAAAATCGATATTTCCCAGGTCGATGCCAGTGTGAGGCGGGTTCTGCAGGCCAAGTACAAAGTTGGATTGTCCAACTTTCACCCCATTGCACAAGTAAACCTCTATCGCGATTTACACAAACCATCTGCTATTTCGATTAGGCAAACCCTCATCCGAGAGGCCATTACCCTGGTAAGGAATGAGCGAAAAATATTGCCGCTAAAACGCTTGGATACCCTGTCCCTGGCTAGTCTCAGCATCGGGGCCGAGAAGGAAACCCCTTTTCAGCGAAGGCTGGCCGCCTATGCTCCCATGCCCGCTCTCCAAGCCGCAAAGGATTTGTCGCCTGCCGAGCGGGACCTCCTGCTTTCCCGGCTCGCCGGACGAGAGTGTGTCATTATTGGCATCCACGATATGAATACTGCGCCGGCCAAAGATTTTGGCCTTACAGCAGCTACCCTCGATCTGATTCGGCGCCTGGACCAGCAGACCACGGTGGTTCTTGTGGTGTTCGGAACGCCATACAGCCTTCGCCATTTTGAATCTGTCCCAGTTCTCATCAGTGCTTATGAGGCTGACAGCACAACCCAGGACTACAGTGCACAGGCCATATTCGGGGCAATCGGAATGAAAGGAAAACTGCCGGTTTCTGCCTCGGCTGGCATCCGCTCAGGCATAGGACTAAATACCCGTGGCGGCATGCGCATAGGCTATGCCGCACCCGAATTGCACAAACTCAATACCGATACCCTGCAACATCTGAGGCAAATCATCCGACATGCCATCGATATCGGTGCCACTCCGGGTGCCGTGGTGCTAGTGGCAAAGGATGGTGACATTGTCTTTGAGGAAGCCTTTGGATACCACGATTATACCAGGACCAGGGAGGTACAAACTGACGACATATATGACCTAGCATCGATAACTAAAGCCATGGCAACCACCTTGGCTGTGATGAAATTGGACGAGCAAGGAATCATCGACATTGATCAACCCCTTAGTCGATATCTGCCGGAATTGTTGGAAACGAACAAGAATGCGATGACTATTGCGGACATTATGGCACACCGGGCTGGCCTCCAAAACTTCATTAAGTTCTTCGAAAAAACCCTATTGCCTGGCAAGCCTCCCCAATTGCTACCGCAATACTACCAGGCCTCACCCTCTCCGGCATTTACCATTCCAGTAACCGAGCGGTTATTCCTTCGAACCGATTTCCGCGATTCCATTTTACACGACATCTACCGGTCGCCATTGGACAAGCCAAATCGTTATCAATACAGCGACTTGGGATTTTATCTCCTTGCGGAAATGGTTGCCAGGCTGACGGGGAAACCGCTCGATGTGTATGTTCATGAAAACTTTTATCAGCCCCTCGGATTGCATGACACAGGCTTCAATCCCTGGAAGTGGGCCGACCTTGGGCGCGTGGCTCCTACGGAAGAGGACAGCTACTTCCGTGGCCAGAAGCTCCACGGATATGTGCATGATATGGGAGCGGCCATGCTCGGCGGGGTGAGCGGCCATGCAGGACTATTCTCAAGTGCCCGTGATTTGGCCATCCTGCTTCAAGTCATGTTGTTTCGGGGTGAATATGGAGGCATGACCTTCTTCCAACCGCAAACCATCCAGAAATTCACCAGCCACCATCCAAAAAGCATCCGCCGGGGTATTGGTTGGGATATGCAGCAACCGCGAACTCCTACTACGCATATGTCCTCGAAAGCCTCTTATGGGACTTTCGGCCACACAGGATTCACGGGACCCGTAGTGTGGAGTGATCCCCGGGACAACCTGACCCTGGTATTTCTGACCAATCGCACTTATCCGACTATGCGCAACGGGCTTCTTACCCGCCTGTATACCCGTCGGCAGCTTCATGGAACCCTTTACCGCGCCCTACCCAGCTTTGCCGGAGAGGCATCAGATACTGGGGTCACCACGGTGGGAAACTGAGTCAATATGAGATTTTACTGCGCTTTAATGATTTTCCCGACCTTGCTATGTCTCGCATGCCAGCCGGAAAAAAAGGTTGAAGAGCAGGAGTTTCTGGCCACTTCGGCCGATTTTTCCCGGGAAATGGCAACCGCTTCACCGGTCTCTGATTCCTCATTTCGACTAGACCTCTGGGCCCCGGGGCCGCTTCTGGCTAATGCGGTAGCAATTGCCGTGGATGACCAAGAAAATGTCTTTGTTTCTCAAACATCCAGGCGGAAGAGTTCTTATCTGGACATCCGGGAGCATTGGGACTGGATGTTAGCGGATCTTTCCCTGCGTAGCGCTGCAGACAAAAGGCGTTTTTACCTAAAAACCCTAGCCAAAGGAAGGGATTCGCTAAACCAATGGCTCGAGGATTTTAATGGTGACGGCAACCGTGACTACCGCGACCTGTCCGTTCAGAAAGAGTCCATTCGCCGTATACACGATGAGGATGGCGATGGCCGCGCCGACAAGGCCCGAAATCACGCTGAGGGTTTTAACGATCTATTGGGTGGCGTTGCTGGGGGTGTATTAGCATTCGACGGAAAGGTCTACGTGACAGCAAATCCCAGCCTTTGGGTAGTGACTAATCCGAAAAACAATAAAAAAGCTAGTCGCATAAAAGCCCTGGTCACCGGCTTCGGAACCCATGTTGGCTTTGCCGGACACGACCTATCTGGCCTTGTTGTCGGTGTGGATGGTAGGATTTACTGGTCCATCGGGGACCACGGAATCGATGTGCGGGATGCAAATGGTCGCCGGTGGCACTATCCCCACGAAGGTGGTGTCATGCGCTGCAATCCGGATGGCTCTGGATTTGAGGTGTTTGCCCACGGATTGCGCAATACCCACGAACTGGCGTTTGATGCCTTTGGCAACCTCATCAGTGTGGATAATGACGGTGACCATCCCGGTGAAAACGAACGCTATGTGCATTTGCTTGAGGGCTCCGATTCAGGATGGCGCCTTAACTGGCAATACGGGAAATACCAAAATCCTCAGGAGAAATACAAAGTTTGGATGGATGAAGGACTGAGCCTACCGCATTTTCCGGGTCAGGCAGCCTACATCCTTCCTCCACTAGCCTTGGCCTACGATGGGCCGGCCGGCTTGAAATACCAACCTGGAACAGCCTTGGGTGAGGTATGGTCCAATCATTTTTTTGCCAGCTATTTCACCGGTTCATCCGCCAATTCCATCATCCAGGCATTTTCACTTATCCCTCGAGGTGCCAGTTTTGCCCTTGGCACCACAACGACCATCGCAGGCGGCATTGTACCCACAGGTATTGCCTTCTCCCCCCGGGGTAACCTGCTCATAAACGACTGGAAGGATAGCTACGATAAAAAACCAGCTGGCCGCATCTGGTCGCTCGATGTAACCAAGGGAAAACATCCACTGCGGGAGCAGACCAGGCAATGGCTGTGGGAGGGTACCCGGAATAGCAGGCACGCCGATCTTCTCCACCGACTATCATACCCGGATCAGCGGATTCGCATGGCCGCACAGTTTGAATTGGTGCGCCGCGGCGAATCACGGCACTTGATAGCGCAAGCAATGGAAAGTAAGGAGCCGCTCTTGGGACGGTTGCACAGTATCTGGGGCCTGGGACAATTGGGGAGAAAAAATGTGTCGCTCATGGCGGGCCTCTTGCCCCTCCTTGGCGATACAGCCATGCAGGTTCGGGCCCAGACGGCAAAGGTCCTTGGGGAAGCAGGGTATCGTCCAGCGAGTAATAAATTGCGGTCCCTGCTGGCAGATTCCGACCCCTATGTACGGTACCGGGCTGCTGAGGCCTTGGGAAAGGTGGGCCATGCGGAGGACCTTCCTTTCCTGGTGCGTGCACTTGCCCGAACCAAAGACAGGGACCCCCACCTCCGGCATGCCATCGTTTTCTCGATGGGACGCCTAGCTACTGCTCAGTCCATTGCCGCCTTACACCGCCATCCTTCCCGGGAGGTTCGCCTCGGTGCGACAGTAGCCTTGCGGCAACAACGAAGCCCCTACCTCGCCAAGTTCCTGGGTGATAGCGACACCTTAGTACGCATCGAAGCAGCTCGGGGGATTCACGACGACGGCAGCATTCCTGCCGCCTTGCCAACCCTCGCAGCAAGCCTACAGCCTACCGCCATACAGAACCAGGCCTTCCTGCGAAGGGCCGTCAATGCCAATCTCCGGCTGGGAACCCGGGACGGAGCGCAGCGCCTGGTTGCATTTATCCGCGACGCAAAGCGCCGGGAAAACCTTAGATGCGATGCCCTGCAGGCATTAGGCTACTGGCCACTTCCCCCGCAGTTGGACCGCGTAGACAACAGTTTTATCCGGCGACCAAAGGTCCGCCACCGGCTTGAAGACGCCTGGAAAGCTTTTCGGCCCCTTTTTGCCGATTCCAGGGAGGGAATGTCCCTTCCTTTGCAGTGGGCTATAGTAAAGGCGGCTGGCCGTCTCCGTTTCCTGGAAGGTGAACCTGAATTGGCTGCCATTTTTAGCGATGTTACCAAGAACCGCTACCTGCGGCAGGAAGCCCTTCATGCCCTGTTTTCCCTGCAGGGCAAAGCGTTACCGGAAATTATTGGTCGGGCCCTCCGCGACCGGGAAAGCAACCTGCGGGAAATTGCACTCGCCCGATTACCCGAAACCAATCTGTCCCCAAGTCGGAAAGCAGCATTCCTGGGAGCTTTTATTGCGAGCGCCACAGTTGGGATTCCTGAAAAACAAAAGGCACTGTCCGCCCTGGCTTCGGTACACCATCCATTGGCATGGGAAATACTAAAAAGCAGATTGCAGGACCTGGAACGGGGCAAACTCCATCCGGCCCTTCACCTGGATATACTGCTTGCCCTGGAAAAAAGCGGGGCGCCTGAGCTGCTCTCCCGGCTAAAAAAATATCAAAAAAGTTTGGGCGATGAGGACCTTAATACGTATGCTGCCACCCTCCAAGGGGGTAATCCCGCCGCCGGCCGGGTCCTTTTCGCAGAAAATGAGGCAGCACAATGCCTCCGCTGCCATATCCTTGGCGGCAAAGGCGGCGTAGTGGGCCCGGCGCTCGACGGCATCGCCGAGCGCCTTTCTTCGGAAGACATGCTGCTGTCCCTCATCCAGCCGAATGCCCGGCTTGCTCCAGGATACGGCGTCGTCTTACTAACCCTGAAAAACGGGGAAGAACTTTCCGGTGTCCTGGTAGCTGACGACCGGAAAAACCTGCTTGTCCGAATCGGGGAAAGCCAAATGCGGCAGATTGCTAAAACCACCATCCAGGTGACCGAAATGCTGCCTTCCGGCATGTTCAACATGCGGGAGATACTGGACAAAGCGCAACTTCGAGACCTCCTTGCTTACCTTGGTACCCTGCATGCTGATACGTCTCCCTGACCCAATTCCTGAAATACCTGCAACATCACCAAGGGAAAAACAAGCCCATCTTGAAACTAAAGATCTGGTGATTTCATCGCTGATCCAACCAATACTTAAACCCTAATTCACCCTGGCGGGCATAAAAATCGTGAATAATTTGAATGACCTCACCTGGCTCATCGACTAGGAGTATCAAATCAAGATCCTCTTCGTGAATATGTTTGTACTGGGAGAACATCACATCAGTAATCCATTCCTTTAACCCCGACCAGTAGGAACGGCCAACCAGAATAATTGGGATGGTCTCAATTTTCTTTGTCTGGACCAGGGTAAGTACTTCGAATAATTCGTCTAACGTGCCCAGTCCGCCAGGAAGAACCACAAAGGCCTGGGCATATTTGACAAACATGACTTTCCGGACGAAGAAAAAGCGGAAGTCCATGTTCTTGTCCCGGTCAATGTAGGGATTGTTGTTCTGCTCAAAGGGAAGGTCGATGTTCAGACCTACCGAAATGCCTCCATTTTCATGGGCCCCTTTGTTTCCCGCTTCCATGATGCCGGGGCCTCCCCCAGTGATGACCCCAAAACCCTCCTTGGTGAGCTGACGGGCAATTTCCTCAGCAAGGAGATAATTGGGGTCACCAGGCCGGGTGCGGGCCGAGCCAAAAATGGAAACACAAGGCCCTACCTTATTTAATTTCTCAAAGCCTTCGACAAACTCCGACAAGACCTTGAACATGGTCCAGGAGTTTTCCGCCTTGATAGATTCCTTCCACTGCCGCTGCAAATGATGCTGTTGATTGTCGGATGATTCATTCATACCAAAAAGAACAACATTTGGAGTGCTTAAGTTTCAACTGCAGCGAGTCCGGCCTTCTGCCGAAAATACCGGTCCACACAGCGGTGGGCCTCCTCCGGAGTGGCAAAAGCACTCAGCCAGTGCAGGCTATCGCGCCTGCCAAAGGAAACAGGAAGCACGTGAGCCTGGACCTCCCTAATGGAAATAGTTGGTCCACTAAGTATGATGAGCCTTTCCACTACATTGCGCAACTCCCGGATATTCCCTGTCCAAGGCAATTCCGTCAGCGCCTGGGCTGCTTCTTTGTCCATTTTCTTTGGCGCTATGCCGTATTCCTTGCTCACAAGCTTCAGGAAGTGCTCAATGAGCACAGGGATATCCTCCTTTCGTTCACAAAGCGGCGGCACAGGTAACACTATGACGGCAAGCCTGTGGTACAGGTCTTCGCGGAATCGGCCCGCAGCAATTTCATCGGGCAAATCCTTGTTCGTTGCCGCAATAACCCGCACATCCACTGAAATATCTTTCTCCCCACCGACGCGGGTTAGCCGATTCTCCTGCAATACCCGCAATACTTTAGCCTGAGCGGATAAACTCATATCACCGATTTCATCGAGAAATAAGGTTCCCCCGTCAGCCTGCTCGAATTTACCAGTCCGCTGCTTGTGGGCCGAGGTAAAAGAGCCTTTCTCATGTCCAAATAGTTCACTTTCAATGAGTTCTGGCGGAATAGCAGCACAGTTTACCTCGACCAAGTTGCCGACACTGCGGGACGATCCTGCATGAATCCAACGGGCGACGAGTTCCTTTCCTGACCCGTTTGGGCCTGTGACGAGCACGCGGGCTTCCGTAGGAGCTACCTGCTGGATAGTTTCTTTCAAGGCCTGGACCTGCCGACAGTTGCCCACCATTTCTTGCAGGCCCGATCTGGAAATCTTCTTTTTGAGCTGCTTGGTTTCCGTCAGCAGCGATTGCCTGTCCAGGGCATTGCGCAGGGTGATGAGCAATCGGTTCAAATCGGGCGGTTTGGCGATGTAATCGAACGCCCCCTTCCGCACCGCTTCCACGGCTGTTTCCAGGGTACCGTGACCCGAAATAACAACCACCGGAATTTCTGGAGCCATCGCCTGGATTCTGACCAGCACCTCGAGGCCATCCATGCGGGGCATCTTCACATCAAGCAGGACGAGACTTATCTCCGTCTTTTCAAGCAGAGCCAGGCCATCAGGCCCATCGGCTGCTTCGAGCACCTGGTATTTTTCAAATTCCAAGATTTCCCTCAAGGTCCTTCGGATACTGGCCTCGTCATCAATAATTAATACTGTTGTCATCGTTTGCCGTGGGTACCATTTTGCCGTACACATTACAAATATATATAATGTGTTTAAAGGTGAAGCCAAAACGGAAAAATCTTCAGCAGGATTTTTCTTCCATTTGCTGTAAGGCTATCCAGGCAAAGAGACCAGCGCCTATTTCCAGTGACTTCGGATCGACATCGAACCAGGGAGTATGCACCGGATGGCTGAAGCGGCCATCCGAATGAGCGGTTCCCAGGCGGTAAAAGCAAGCGGGAACCAGGCGGCTATAGTTCGAGAAGTCCTCAGCGGTTAAGCGCACTGGTAGATCCACCACCTGTGCAGCTCCGAGAAATACCTCGGCGGCAGTACGCGCGCACTCCGTAAGTGCCGGATCATTTAGTAGGGAAGGATAGCCAGATTCCCAACGGAAATCGAGGCTCCCCCCCATACCTTCTACGAGGGAAAAGGCCAGTTTCTGGATTTTTTCGCGGGCTGCGGCCCTTTCTTGATCGTCTAGTGTTCGGAAAGTCCCTTCTAAAAGGACCTGATCGGGGATGATGTTTGTGGCTCCGCCCAGAGAACGGATACTGCCCAGGGTGAGTACTGCGGGAACAATGGGGTTCACCGTTCGACTGACAATCTGTTGAAGGGCTGTAATCAGGTGGGCACTGATGAGGATGGGGTCTGCTCCACGGTGCGGCATAGCGCCATGGCCCCCTTTTCCAGTTACGGTAAGATATAATTCGTCACAGGATGCCATAGACTGCCCAGACCGAAAACCTACGGTACCGACGGGCAATTCCGGGGAAACATGCTGGCCGAATATGGCTTGAACATCGGGATTTTCAAGGACGCCTCCAGCAATCATTTTGGAGGCCCCTCCGGGCAACAATTCCTCCCCTGGTTGAAATATAATTTTTACGGTACCTTCGAACCGATCCCTAACCTTATGCAGGATCCACACAGCACCTAACAGGCAAGCAGCGTGTACATCGTGCCCACAGGCATGCATGAAGCCTTCATTCCGAGACCGATAGGGAACATCGCTTCGCTCAGAAATGGGCAAAGCGTCTATATCTGCCCGGAGCGCTATGGTTCGGGAGGTCGGATTTCTGCCCGGGATACACAAGACAAGCCCAGTCTCTGCAAGGGTTTCGGCAGACAGCCCCATCCAATCCTTCAAGGTGGAGGAAAGAAACCGGGACGTTTCGAATTCCCGGAAGGATGGTTCCGGATATTGATGGAGTTGTTCCCGGATACCCTGAATTCGGGGCAACACTTCCCGAGCTAATGCCTTTATCTCCTCAGGGCTTATCTCCATGGCCAACTCAGGATGCGGAAAAGAGTAAGGGGAAAAGGCATTTCACCAGAAGGACGATGACGCCGATGGTCAGCAAGTTAAGCAGGAATCCGGCTCGGGCCATCTGCCCAATACTGATCCGGCCGCTGGCGAATACGATGGCATTGGGTGGCGTAGACATAGGAAACATAAAAGCGCAACTCGCCGCCAAAGTAACTGGAATACAAATCTGTAACGGTGGTATACCGGCCCCAATGGCCATTGCACCCACCACGGGAAGGAAGATGGTGACCAGCGCCACATTCGACATCACTTCTGTAAGGAAAAGAGAAACGGCGGACAATGCCAGAATGAAAAGCCATCCGGCAATATCCAAACCCTTAAACTGATTGCCTATCATATCGATTAGACCGGTAGTTGCCAGGGAATCCGCAAGGCTCAGTCCCCCGCCGAATAGCAATAAGATTCCCCAAGGAAGTTTCTCTGTGTCCTTCCAAGTCAGGACAAACTCTTTCTTTTTTAAGTCCACAGGCAGGACAAACAAAATCACGGCAGCAGCAAGCGCAATAAAGGTATCGGAGATGCGGATTCCCGGGAAAAGGTCATCCAGCTGAAGCCGAAAGATCCAGGAAAGGGCGGTAAATACAAACACCAGTAGGGTAAGTCGCTCACCAGGGGTCATGGGCCCCAATTGGGCTAATTCACTGCGAATGATTTCCCTTGCTCCACCGAAATGCCCCAAGCGATTGGGTAAAAGAACCTTCACCAAAAGAAGATAGGAAAGGAGGAGCAAGACTAGCGCAAATGGAATTCCTACGACCATCCAGGTAAAAAAGGTAACCTCCATGTTGAAGGTCTCCCGCATATATCCGGCAAAGACCACATTAGGTGGCGTTCCGATGATGGTTGCCGTACCCCCGATATTGGCACCATAGGCGATTGCCAACATCATGCAAATGGAAAAGCGAGCCAGGCCTTTCTGATTCTCAGGTGATGGTGGTACTTGTTGTTGCATTAAAGCAATGATGGAAAGGCCGATAGGAAGCATCATGATGGCCGTGGCGGTATTGCTAATCCACATACTTATGGCAGCAGTAGCCAGCATAAATCCGCCGATGATACCATCGGCACGGGTTCCGGTCAGGTTGATGATATGCAGGGCAATACGCTTGTGCAACTCCCATTTTTCCAAAGCCAAGGCAATGATGAATCCGCCCATGAACAAGAAAACCACCGGATTAGCATAGGGTGCTGCGGCATCGTCCAGACTGCTCACCCCCAGGGAGGGTAGCAACACCATGGGCAACAGGGAGGTTACCGCAATAGGCACGGCCTCTGAAATCCACCAGGTTAACATAAGGGCTGCCATGGCTAAAACCTTCCATGCTTCGGGGGAAAGGCCCCCAGCCGGAGGTATGAGGAGCAGTAGGGTAAACAGGGCAGGCCCCAGCAGAATCCAGAAATATTGCCGTAAAATAGTCACAGGTTTCGTGTTTGCAGGTTTTTTACCATATGTTGTCCAACGGCACGGCCCTGTTCAGAGCCGGACAGAATAGCCGGGGGATAATGTATCCCCCCCCACAACCGGCTGATTGCCGCTTGCTGTGCTGCCTCCCGAAAAGACCCAAAATCTCGGGGCGGCAGGCCGTAAGCCTCTTCCACGGTGTCCTTGTAAGGAAAGGGTTCTCCGAACAACTGGGTGAGTATTTCTGCCGAGGCGCCTGAGGCGACACTATGGCCGCTGGTATATTCAGGAAATGGCGGGGTCTGCAAAAGGGGCATCCATTTCGAATCGATGTAGCGATTGATATAGGTTTCTGGTCGAATCAACTCCGAATGGTACTTTTCAGTCCAGCAGGAAATAAACGCGTCGGCTAAGCCGATACCCACCCTGGCATAAGCTTCCGCCGTATGGTCAAAATCGGCCTTCGCCTGTTTGCATGCCAAGCCGGTGATTCCAATCCAATGCCCTCCGGGGGATATTTTTTTGGTAGCGAACATAACATGCCCCGAAAAATGGCTGACGAACGGATTACAATCCCAAAATGCCGCAATGGCTTTTTTTTCTTCAAGGCTTACAGAATCCCCTTGCAACCGATACACCACCATGGCCTCTTGGAAGAAAGGGCTCCCAGGCTCGGCACTAAACGGGGTTGGAGGCGGGGGAGTAAACTGCCTGGCGCTATCCATGAAAAAGGGTCTGATCCTGCTCCAGTTTGGTTCTACTCCATCCATATATGCAGGTGGCGTAGGTTGCCAGCGCCGAGGATTCTCGTCCACCGTGTATTTAGGGAAAGTCCGGGTCTGTTTGTAATTATCCTGGTCTGCCCAGGCGATGATATGATCGGCCACCGCCTGCCCGAAATCGGCAGAATGCTTGAGAACCATCCGAGATACGCCTGCCTTGAGGTATTTTTCATCAAGATCTTTGAGAAAGACATCCATCTTTTCCTCTGAAAAAATAAGGCGTGTGCCTGTTCGAACGTACGCGTGAACTGCTGCTATGGGGAAACAGACCGCATTTCCGGGCTTAGGAACAGGCCCCGAAGGGAGTTCATTTAGCTGGCCGGCCAAAGACCGGAAGGCCGGATTACCGGGAACTATGGCTTCGAAAGCGGCGATACCAGCGTAGGCGTATATGCGGCTGGCAACCGGGGGAGAGAAGATATCATGCACCATCACATCGGTCAGCATTTGCTGTGCCGCATGGAGGTGTTGCGGATCCAGGGTCATCTGGGGAAATCCCTGATCCTCCTTGCTGCAATCCATGAGGCATAGGCAAAGAATGAATCCTGCCAGCATGGAAGAACAACTATTTCCGGCCATGTCTTAGGTTTATTTACCAAGTAAAAGTAAACACATTTGTGCTATCGGACCGTCATCCTTTTGCGGGAATTGGTGTTAATCCTACCTAATAAATTATTATAAACTTCCTTGCAGATGCGCTCGCCCGTCAAGCTGTTTCATTGGTCATTCCCCTTGATCTTTCTTGCTGGATGGTTCGGTAAGTCGCATGGGCAGGTGTTCGATATGATGCAGCACCGGGCATTCACCAAAATAGATGTCCCCTTCCGATACGAGGGAAACTTCATTTTGTTAAACGTTATTTTCAATAATGCCCTGCCACTAACTTTCATCCTGGATACCGGGGCGGAATATACTTTACTGACCAAAAAGGACATTGCTGAAATCCTTCAAATCGATTTCCAAAAGCGCTTCACGCTATATGGCGCGGATTTAAAAGAGGAACTTTACGCCTATCTCACCAAGAATATTTCCTTGCAGGTGGGAGATTTACATGCTACCCATCGGTCGGTGCTGGTGCTGGAGGAAGATTATTTCCGGTTTGAGGAGTATTGTGGTATTCAGATTCACGGCATTCTAGGTGCCGATTTCCTCAAGCGTTTTACCGTGCAAATCGATTATGACAAACAGGTGGTCACCTTCTACAATCCGGCCTACTACTTGCGCAAATACAAGACAGCAGCTGCCCGTGAATTGGTACTCCCTTTTGTGCTCATTAAAAGTAAGCCCTATTTGCGCTGCACCACCCATCTTTACGGGCAAGAGGCTAAGCACCTGAACTATCTTGTAGATACGGGTGCCGGACTCTCCCTCCTACTTTATACCGATATCGATACGTTACGGCAGGCTCAGGTGAAAATGGTGAATAGTCCAATTGGTCTGGGGCTGGGGGGGAGATTAGAGGGCTATGTTGGACGGATTAAACGCCTCGACTTTGCCAGTGTATCCTTTCCTGAGTTAATAACCAAGTTTCAGCAAAAACCTGAATTCTTGGATTCCCTGTTGCTGACGCCAAGGGATGGCATTATCGGCAACAATCTCCTGGCGCATTTTCCTAAAATAACCTTTGACTATAATCGCCTGCACCTCATCATCACGCTCACCAACAAAAAGGTGAAACAACCTCCCTACGACCGCAGTGGCCTATTAATTGGAGCCTCCGGGGAAAGCCTCAATCAGTTTACCATTCTCAATATTCTGGACGCCACGCCAGCAGCGAGTAGCGGTCTGCAGGTAGGGGACAAGATTCGCAAGATAAACGGCATTTCCACAGGAATCCTGTCTCTCGAAAATGTAAACAACCGCTTTCGAGGGGAATCAGGAAAAAAAATGCGCCTGCTTGTTCAGCGCGGAGACGCCCTCTTGGCCTTTTCATTCTCTTTGAAAGACATCATTTAGTCTTTAGGTAAAAAAGTTCAACAAGTGGTTGGCTGGGAAAATAAATTCCTTATTTTTGCGGCTCAAATATTGAAAGCATGTTTGCTATTGTAACAATAGCCGGTCAGCAATTCAAAGTCGAGGTAGGGCAAAAGCTCTACGTCCACCGGCTAAGCGCCCCCGAGGGGGAGCACGTGCAGTTTGACCAGGTCCTCCTGCTGGACAAAGATGGTGCTGTTTCTGTTGGCCGGCCCACCCTGGATGGGGTCAAGGTAAGTGCCCGGGTTCTAAAGGCCGTCAAGGGTGACAAGGTCATCGTTTTTCGTAAAAAAAGACGAAAGGGATTCAAAACCCGCAATGGGCACCGGCAGTCCTTTTCTCATATCGAGGTCACGGATATTTCTTCCCGCTGATTAGTTGACAATCAATCTGTAACAAGATGGCACACAAAAAAGGTGTAGGTAGTTCCGACAACGGTAGGGATAGCAATAGCAAACGACTGGGCGTTAAATTATTCGGTGGTCAGTTCGCTAGGGCGGGAAATATCATCGTGCGCCAGCGGGGTACTCGATTCCACGCTGGAGAAAACGTTTATGCCTCCAAAGATTTTTCCCTTCACGCTGATGTAGATGGTACCGTGGTTTTTCGCCGCAAAAAGGACAACCGGACTTACGTAAGTATCGTTGATTCCAAAGCTCCTGTCCTGGTCATGCCAGTAAAGGCCAAAGAATCCTCCGTCTCCCCCTCCGTGGAAGCTGGTTCTGCTCCTATAAAGGAAGCAACTAAAAAGCTGGCCAAGGTAGACGCACCTGCTTCGGAAAAGACTGCCAAAGCTCCCAAGGCTAAAGCTGCACCAGCAAAAGAAGCCTCTGCTAAGCCAAAGGCTGTAAAATCCAAGGCTGTTGAAGAAAAGGGAACTGCTGCGAAGCCTAAAGCTTCACCGAAATCCAAAGCGGATCCAGAGGCTTGAGCTTGTTCCTTCGCGTTTTATCTTTTACGGAAATTTCCTTAGAAGCCAGATTTATCGGTTGTCTCCGAGGTTAGGGTTTCGTCTCTTACCCAACCTGAAGTTCCGTCTGGCATTTCCACTTGTAACCAGGGTTTCGCACCCCCCTGAATGATGAGGGGTAGGCCAGCGTGTATTATTCGTGTCACCGGACTGTTCTGGTCAGGGCCCTGATGAAGTTTTACCTCGGAGTTCCGCACCACCGCCTCTCGCCGCAACCCGTGCCCAATGGTCCGAAGGGTCTGTACCCCAAAGCCTAAAGCAAGGACAAGGCTCATCCATTGAAGAACTATTCGGAATCGCTGCAGTCTGGATGCCGCAGGCTTCCAAAGCCTTAGCAACACCATTCCCCAAATAAAAGGACAAATAAGCAAGGCGCCATGCGCAGGAGTACCAAATTGCCAGGGATGAGTAAGGAATGCACCGGGGCCATTCGGCGTTTGAGGCATTGCAAAACGGTCAGGTAGTTTCTCCTCGAGAGCCAGCCGTCGTGCGCGAATCAGGGTATTGGCGGGAAATTTTCGCTCAGCTCTTTTCAACCAAAACATCGCCTGACCAATATCCCCATTTTTTTCATAAGCCAGCGACAAGTTGGCGAATAGGATTGGGCTAGCATATTCCTGGTGAATCCATCCCTGTAGGAACGGTATGGCCCCCTTCCAATTGCTGCCCGAAAGCATGCGGTTGACTTTTTCGATTTCCCCTTGAGATGGGGCTCCGAGGCAAGGAAAATGAGTCAGGACAAGCAAGATAAGCAGGACCCACCGCCACCAGAACTTAGTCATTTTCTCCGCCTATGTTTGTTTCGACTTCAAGCGGACGCATTTGCTGTGACTTGACAGAAGACGGGTTTAGGACATCAAGGGGGAAGAGGGGTTTCTCTGCATCACGCCAACGGAATCCGCGTAACCTAATCTTAACATGGTCTGTAGCACGCATGGGCATGACCTGGGATTTCGGAGATAGAAAGAAAACGATGCGTTCCACTTCATTGGCACCAAAAAAGACATTCATGAAACCACAGGTCGTCTTGTCTACCCCTACATAAGCCCCTTCATCGTCCTTGATGTAGTACACGACCTCTGCATTGCCCCAAGCGGACATACGCCGGATATTTTTTTCCTCAAAATAGGTATCGACGGTCTTTCCTTGAACCTGATTGTAGAAAATACTATCCAGTTCGTTCACAATCAACCCATTTCCCTTTAGTTGCATCGAACGGATTCCTGCTTTCCCGGTGTAGAGCATCAGGGAATCGGCAGTGAACTGGCTGGTATCTGACCAGGCCACCGGATTTTTAAAGAGGGCGATAAGGCTATCGGCAGCATGATATGCTAAGGAGTCGCAAATGGCCTGTAAATCGGACTTAAAGACCCGAACCTGCTGGTCAGCCACCAGAACTCGGGAGGTATCAACTCCTGTCGTATCGGGTCGAATGGAAAAAAGGGTATTAGCACTTAGAAAAAGGGAGTCGTCCTCTTGTCGGATAATCATGAGCGGCCGTTCGCCGGTGCGATTATAAGCTTTGAAATACTCCCTGCTTTTCTGGTAAAGGAGGGTGTCGCTAAACAGGGTAATCTGTTCAGCGGTATCCCGCCAGATGATATTGCCTGAGGCCAGGCCATAGCCGCTCAATTCACTGTAATCAATACGGTCGGCTTCCATGAAACGGGGAACATCAGCAATGAAGGAACGGCCCCTTGTGGTATAGGTTCCTTCTTTCTTATTGTAGCGGATAGAGTCGGCGCGGATATCCTGATTCTTCTCAGCATCCAGATAGTGGGCATCTCCTGCTATGTCAAGCCGATCATCCTCCTCCGAAAAGATAATCCGTTTGCCCTTGGCTTCGTGGAGAGAATCCCGAAGAAAGGCGTTGCCTATCAGGATATACGTCTTGCTTTCCTCCAGTAGGCGGATAGTATCTGCAACGGCCACCTCATCTCTTTTTCGATATTGTGCCCCTTGGACAAAGTCTGCCCTACCGCTTATGGTCTCATAGAATCCTCTTTCCGTATAAATAGCTGCGCTGTCGGTCCGAAGTCGGGTTGGTGCGAGGAAATACATAATTTCCCGGTCTGTGTCGAAGGCAAGCGTGTCGGCACGTACTGCAAAGTCCGGATCGATGACCACCACACTATCCTTAAAAGAAGCCAAATTGGTTTTCGTATCCAGCATCCCCAACTTGCTACTCAGCTGGGTATTCCCGGATAGAAAAATTCCACCATTCTTGTATGTCGCCTCTTTCTTGTTCAGGTCATACCAAAGGGTATCTGTAAAGAGGCGGGTCCGCTTGCGCAGTAGCTGGATATCCCCCATGAGCCGGGCCTGGCTGGAATCGGCGTCGTAGTAAAGCGAATGGCAGAAAACCTTTAGGGTATCGCCCTCCCAGAATACCACATTGCCAAAGGCTTGAACCACCGTTTCTCGCAAGATGGTAGCTGAATCGCAGTACATACGGATATTTTTCTGCCGCAGTTCCACCTGTCCGCTCAGGCGCTGGATATCATCTTCCCCTTCCCTGGAGATGAGGAAATTACGGGCAAACAGAACCTTTATCTGATTATCCCCTTTCCCTACGTCCTGGGCTATCAGGTAGTCCGGAGGGATACACAGGGCACTGACCAGGAATAGAATCCGGAAAAAGAAGGTGTACCAATATAAATGCTGGCGGTGCATTGCGGAGGATTGCCGCTCTAAAGATAGTCCGGGAATAGGCTTCGAGCAACCCATCTACCTGTAAAGGCTAGTCAGGGAGAAAATAGGCAGCCTTCCCATCATCTCATTCGGAGCTCTTGCTTTACCTTTATATGGATAAACTTTCAATAATTTTCCTAACGACTTTACCAGATGATACAGCGAATCCAAACGGGCTTCCTCCTTCTCGGTACCGTGGCATCAGGCTTCGTTGCCCTGAGCCTCTCTGGCATGCGTGAGCATTTTGCTTTTGCCACGGCATCCGTCCTGAACCTGACCATTATCTTCCTCTACCGCAAACGGAAATGGCAGATTGGATTAACGGCTGGCCTGTTGCTACCTTTGTATGCCCTGGGCATCTTGCTTATGTGGAAGAGCGAAGAAGCCCACCATTATCAGGACAAAGAGCAGATTCTTACCCTAGGCATAGCCATTGGAGTCGCTATCCTTTCGGGGGTAGCTGCTATGGGAGCCATTCGAAAAGACGAGCGACTGGTCAAGGAATCAGATAGGTTACGGTAAAAAGAAAAAGGCCCCGCGAAATAGTCCTTATCGCGGGGCCTTTAAGTCAGAAAGTCAACCTATAAATCAGGCTTTTTCTTGGCAGAATAGTTGATTTTTAACTGATTGCCTTTCCGGAGTTCCGTTTTAACGTCCTGGACAATCCCCATAGTCACATCGCCGTCCACCCGAAGGGAGGAAGTGATTTTTGGGCGCTGAACCTCAGCGATTTTCACCCGGAAACGCTCCAGAAAAATGGGGATTTCACCGACATTGGCAAATTTATCCCCAAGCTGAATACGGGGTTTTGTCCCATAGGTTGAACGATACTTCTCTACGGGCCTGCCAACATAAATGTAGTTGACGAGAGATTTGTCCTCCAACTTGGTCAACTGCGTGGCAAAGGGCGTACTTACCTTTACCATCAGCTCCGAGTCCCTCAGTTTGGTAACCACCATAAAGAAGAACAGCAACATAAATACGATATCCGGCAGGGATGCCGTGTTGATGGCAGGATTATTGCCTTTCTTTTTTCCCTTGGCGAATTTGGACATGATTGACTTGTTTTAATCCTTGGGCATCTTTAAAAATGGTTCGAAAGAATACATTCAAGGACCGCTGGGCTATTACTTTTCTTCTCCGAAACTTGTGGGTTCAGCTTCTGACAACACCATGGGGATTTCGTCTTTGATGGACTTCCGCCATTTCAACGGAAGATCGTCGCTGTATTTAACCCCGTATTTGCGGAGACTCATTTCATCCCACAACTCATCATAGGCGGCTTTAAGCTCATTATACACCCCGACATAGGTTTCGTAATTTGTACCCCTGTCGTTTTTTAGCGTAATGATGGCTTTCGTGGGCCGCTCTGCCAAATCCTCCCGTTTGGTTGGATTCGCGATGAACTCCTTAGTCCTTTCCCGGAGTTCGGATACCTTCACCTCTTCACCCCTTACGAGCAACTGGTTTTGTGCGTTTACCAACACCGCAAAAACATTCCTGGATTTGAGTTGAGTGATATCAGGCTCCTCCTCTGACCAGGGCGGTAGCTTTACCGTAATCCCCTTGTCCTCCACTATGGTAGTGGTCACAAGGAAGAAAATGAGCAACAAGAAAGCAATGTCGGCCATAGAGCCGGCATTAATTTCGTTGCTCATCCGGTCTCTGGAACTCTTTTTTGCCATGTCCCGGTGGATTTATTTGAAGAAGTTACGAATCTCACTAACAGCAAAAATGACTATTGACGCGACGGTGATGATTAGTGAGGTGGTGATAGATCCGCCAATAAATTTCAGCGCTCCTGGTGAAACGCCACCAACCTTTTCCACCGTATCCGCCATGACACCGGTCACTTCGGAGGGGGCAACAACAATGGAAACGACATAAATGCCCACCAAAACACCAAAGCCCAGAATACCCTTGATAGATCCCTTGAAGTTTGTCGCTACCTGATAAACACCAAAGAGAACGAGCAAGACGACCGAAAGCGCAGTCAAAAACAACGAAGCGTAAAGGCCGAAATCGAAGATATTCGTTTGGCGTTGCTCCTCTAAAGAAAGCGCTGAAAACTCATCCAGACCCAAGAAAACGAAAACGAAAAAAAGAACGGTAATCAAGGACCCTACCCCAAAGGCCAGTGCTGACCCGTTCTTGGCTAGAAAATTATACATGTGGAGCGGGATTAATTATTTCTTGAAAACGTTGTTGTCGGTCATTACATCCAGCAAGCCAATGGAGGCATCTTCCATTTTGTTGACGATACCATCAATTTTACTGACTATATAGTTGTAGAAAATCTGGAGGATAATGGCCACAACAAGACCAAAAACTGTGGTCAAAAGCGCCACCTTGATACCCCCGGCTACAACCGATGGGGACAAGTCTCCAACCTGCTCGATCCGGTCAAATGCTTGCACCATACCTACAACCGTACCCAAAAACCCAAGCATGGGAGCCAATGCGATAAAGAGAGAAATCCATATAAGACCGCTTTCCAGCAATCCCATCTGCACACTTCCGTAGGCTACTACCGATTTTTCGACACCCTCAGGGCCATTGTGCCTGTTCTTGAGGCCCTCATAAAGAATGCTCGCGGTGGGGCCAGGAGTTGCTTTGCAAACATCCATAGCGCCATTGACGTCTCCCGACTTCAACTTTGCGTCAATACTTGCCAGTAGGTTATCGGTGTTCACCGAAGCAATGTTCAAGGTGATGACCCGCTCAATACTGAAAGCCAAACCCAGAATCAAAGGGAAAAGGATAATACTCATGAAGCGCCAGTCACCGTCGATGAAGTATTTTTTCAGCAACTGATAACCACTCACTTCCTCCACAGCTTCTTCAGCAACTGGAGCCATTTCCTCAGCTGGTGCAGCCTCTTCGGCAGCAGCTTCTCCAGATGCAGCCTGTTCCGTAGTTTCTGCTGCAGGTGCGTCCTGAGCAATGAGCATTCCGTTGGAGGCAAACATAACCAATCCAAAGGCAAGTAAAAGTGTAAACAAATTTCGCATCACAAACATGGTTTTTTGTTCGTTTTAAAAAATAAATCCGGCGGAGAGAGAGGGATTCGAACCCTCGATACCCTGTTAAGGTATACACGCTTTCCAGGCGTGCCTCTTCAACCACTCGAGCACCTCTCCATTGAAGCAGGTTACCTGAATTTCCCCGCGCCGGACAAAAATAACTATTCGCGGAATCAAAACAAGAAATCGAAAAAAATATTTAGCCTGCTCGGCTTACCCGCCAAACAAGCGACGGGCATTGGCACAAAACATCCCGCCGAGATCGGCTGATTCCATCGATAGATCCGCCGCAAGCTTGTCCAAAATGTGGACCAGATATGCTGACTCGTTGCGCTTACCCCGCATCGGAACGGGAGCCAGATAAGGGGCATCCGTTTCCAACACCACGTGTTCCAGACCTATCTCCCGAATCGCGCCAGCAAGATGCACCTTGGGAAAAGTAGCGACTCCGCCAATTCCTATGAAGAGGCCGAGTTCCCGAATGCGGGCTGCCTGTGCCGGCGTGCCCGTAAAACAATGAAACACCCCCCGAACTGCCCCTCCTTCCCGCTCCAGCAGTAGTAACGCTTCTTCAGTAGCTTCCCGGGAATGAATGCTCACAGGCAATCCTAATTCCACCGCCCAGCGTACTTGGGTCAGAAACGCATCTTCTTGCTCTTTGAGCCGCGATTTATCCCAGTAATTATCCAAACCAATCTCGCCAATACCGCAAAAGGCCCGGCGCTCTAATTGCCGCCGCACTGTATCCAGTGCGGTGCGATAATCTTCCCCGACGGCACAGGGGTGAAGGCCCATCATGGCTTGGCACAGGCCATCGCTGGCCTCCTCCAACGCAAGCAAATCAGCGATGGTCCCAACATCAACATTGGGTAGCAGGACCCGGACAAGCCCCGCATCTCTGGCCCGCTGAAGCATCTCAGCACGATCTTTGTCGAATGCCTTGTCGTACAGATGCGCATGGGTGTCGATGTACTCCAACTCAGCCATTCCCTATTTTCGGCCAAAGGTAAGAGGACACTGTTTGGTTTTGCGTTTCATTTTTTTCAATTTTCGCAAAAAATGGCGGGCGGTAAGAAATTCTACGTGGTTTGGGAGGGACGTAAACCCGGCGTGTATAGCGACTGGAAGGCATGCAAAGAAATGGTGTCCGGCTTCAAAGGGGCTTCGTTCATGGGCTTCCCCAGCCTGGAGGCCGCCAAGACAGCCTTCCGACATGGAAAACCCGCCTCCCTTCCAGGATCATCTAAGGCCAAGCCGTCTTCATCCCTTTCTTCTGGCAAACCGTCTGGCCCCGCTATCCAGACTCCAAGCATAGCCGTGGACGCCGCCTGCAGCGGCAATCCGGGGATTATGGAATACCAGGGAGTAGATACAGCCACCGGGAGCGTGCTTTTTCATCGAAAATATCCGCTGGGCACCAACAACATCGGCGAATTTCTGGGACTGGTCCATGGCCTGGCTTACCTGAAGCAGCACGGCAGCATTTTGCCGCTTTACACCGATTCGGTGAACGCTATGGCCTGGATTCGCCAGAAGCGCTGTAAAACCACCCTTAAGGAAAATGAGGTAACCCGAGATCTCTTTGAAACCATTCGCCGTGCAGAAACTTGGCTGGCAGAAAATACCTGGTCGACAGAAATCCTTAAATGGAACACCGAGTGCTGGGGAGAAAATCCGGCCGATTTCGGCAGAAAATAAATTCGCCTCAACGTGGAGCAAAGTGCATATAGTAGTCGCAGCTCACCTTCCCACGGCGAATGTTCTCCAGTTTGCCACGGATAATCACCTTTCGCGCTGGGGATAGGTAATCGATAAAAAGTTTCCCTTCGAGATGATCGTATTCGTGCTGGATGACCCTCGCCTCCATACCGCGAAACATGCGCTCCTGCAGTTGGAAACCTTCGTCCCGCCAGACCAGCCGAAGTTCAGGGAGACGCTCCACCTCACCCCGGATATCGGGAATACTCAGACAACCTTCCTCGTAGGTACAAGGAGCACCGGATTCCTCCAGGATGGTGGGATTGATAAAAACCTCTCGGATTCCCTCAACGGGCAAGCTCTTCTCAGAGTTTTTCATCTGGAGGGTATCCACAATGAATACCCGCAGTCCGAGTCCAACCTGTGGTGCAGCCAAGCCTACGCCGCCAGCCTCATACATGGTTTCCCACATGGACACCAGGGTTTCCCTTAGGGTCTCATCTACCCTATCCAAAGGTAATGCGGGACGGGTGAGTACCGAATTGCCAAAGGCGTAAACCGGGAGAATCATGGGCAGTGTTTTAAATCAATGGACTTGTTGTGTGGCCGGCACAACCACATGGCCATTCCGCTTCCTTTCCATGAAAGTCTCCAAAACAAGTGCCGCAGCAATTTTGTCTGTAAGTCCTTTTTCCTTGCGCTTCTTCTTATTTGCTCCGCTACTTAGGATAATCTGTCGGGCCTCTACGGAACTGAATCGCTCATCCTGCAGGTAAACGGGAATAGTGGGAAACTTTTTCTCAAGCGTTTTGCGCAGGGTCAGGACCTCAGCGTGGAGTTGCGCCGGATTGCCGTCGGGATACCGGGGTTCGCCTAAGACAATACCAGCCACTGGCTCTGTTGCCACATAGCGATCAAGGAAAGAAGTCAACTCATCCCGGCGCAAGGTGCACAAACCTGAAGCAATCAGCTGAAGGGGATCTGTAACCGCTAAGCCAACCCTGACTAAACCATAGTCGATGGCGATGAAACGCGCCATTTCCAGAAATTTTGGCGAAATTAGGCAAATTAATCATAGGAAAGGTCAACGACAGGGTATGGTCCAAGGCATACGGGGATTTATCCAACACTACGCCTGGGGGGGTCGATACTTCATTCCCCGGCTTTTAGCCCTTGGGGATGAAGATTCGCGACCCTTTGCGGAACTCTGGTTCGGAGACCATGTGGCTGGGCCCTCCGGCCTTTCCGGGAAAGCGGAAGAACACGGGGACCTGAGAAGGTATATCGACCGTCGTCCTGCTGAACTTCTTGGGCCTGCCATTTGCCAGGAATACAACGGAAGACTGCCTTTTCTTCTGAAAATTCTGGATGTGGCCAAAATGCTTTCAATCCAGGCGCACCCTTCCCGCGAGGCAGCCATCCGGGGCTTCGACCGGGAGAATAGCCAGGGTATTCCCCTTAAAGCGCCTCATCGAATTTTCCGCGATCCCAATCCGAAACCCGAGATGATGGTCGCACTCAGTTCCTTCTGGCTCTTGCACGGATTCTTACCCCCAGACGAGGCAGCCCGAAACCTGGAGGCTATACCTTCTCTAAGGGAATATGGCACCATGATGCGCACCCTAGGTATCCGGGAGACCTATAAGCATTGGATGACCCTGCCGATTGCTGCGGTAAACGCCCGGTTAATGCCTTTGCAGAAAATCCTTATGGCTGGAAATCCGGACGAATATCCCCGATCAAGGCCCGATTTTTGGGCCCGGCGGGCGTTTGAGACCTTTCCAGGGTCCGATGGGCATCTGGACCGGGGTATCTTTTCTATATACATAATGCATATTGTGGCTCTGCGGCCTGGAGAAGCGATTTTTCAGGACGCGGGCATGTTACACGCTTACCTGGAGGGAACGAACGTCGAACTGATGATAAGTTCGGACAATGTCTTCCGCGGGGGACTTACAGACAAACACATGGACATTCCGCTGTTGCTGGATCATCTCGACTTTCGGCCAACCATTCCCAAGATTGTCCAGCCCTTACCGGCGGAAGGCGGAGGGACTACCTATCCCATACCATCGGCCGGATTTTGGCTACAGCGCCATCAGTCTTCTAAGGAAGAGATTTTGTCGCTTGCACCTGTCGAGGGTCCCACCCTGCTACTCTGTTTGGAAGGGAAACTTGAGACTCTCGACCAGCCTACCATCTGCCTCAGTCAGGGTGAAGCCCTCTTCATTCCCCACCATAGCCCGTTAGCCATCCGGCAAGCAGGAGATATCCAAGCGGACCTTTTTCGGGCAGGAGCAACCAGGGTTGCCCATGCAAGTGAGAACCATTTCTCAAGAAAATCATTTCCATAACATGAAGTACCGGCTAGTTCGCCCTGCGATTGGTGTGGTGCTGAAAAATCCTCGGCCATGGCCATCCGACAGTTAACCTTCGGGATACTTCTTACAACGGGTTATGCCGCGATGGCACAACAGACAGAGCCATATTCCATGGCCCTGATGAGTCCATTCCAGTTTAATCCAGCCTATGCCGGGCTTTCGGACAGGATAATCCTTCAGGGGAGCATCCGGGAGCAGTGGGTCAATCTACCCGGGAGTCCATCCTCTCGCTTTTTTCTAGCTGATGCCCCGGTACCTGCTTTGGGAAGTGGGGTAGGCCTGCGGATACAGGAAGAACGATTTGGGGCGAGTCGTCAGCTCACCATTGGTCTGGGTTGGAGTGTATCGAGAACCCTCAGCAAGGGTACAGTGCTTGCGTTGGGTTTGGGAGTCTCTCAAGTGCGCCGGGGACTGCAGGGCTCCCTGCTGCGAACCCCTTCCGGGTCTTATGGACCCAATCAACTAGATCACCGAGACGAGGGACTTCCTGCTGGTGATTTGGTTATGCAGGCACTTAGTTCCGAAGGAGGCATTTACCTGAAAACACCATTTTTGGAAGCTGGCCTAGCCGCTACCCACCTGCTTCCTGTAAAACTGGATGGTGGGGGTTTACAGTTGGTTTTGCAACCGCACTATACTTTTTCTGCCAAGGGATTCCTACCCGTAAATACCCAACTTATTCTTGAACCTGGAATGCTGGGACGCTATGTCGCCGGGGCTTTTCAGCTGGACACTTGGATTTCGGGCAATCTCCGGGAAAAATTCACCCTAGGCACAGGATTTCGGGGTTTTTCACCGGCCACTCTGGACGCCTGCCTGGTTACGGGTGGGATTTCCCTATCAGAGCGGCTTTCCCTTCAATATACCTACGCCATTCCGCTTTCTCCACTGCGAACCGTGCAAGCGGGAAGCCACGAGTTTATGGTGCGCTACCATATCGACGCCAAATTGGGACGCGGTGTGCTGCCGCCCATAATTTATAATCCAAGGAATTTATGACTGGGCACATAATAAGGTATACCTAGGTTCGTTAGACAACATAGTGTCAGTAAAATAAATCGCAGTTGCGGCTAAGATACCTTTTTGTTGTCAGGTTAATCGGCCTATCTTTGTGCGCATTTTAAAATCTGGCGGATAATACTGGAAAACCGAAGTTTAATCATGAAATCATTGGAAAGAGGAATTTTCTTCCTAGCCCTTGCTGCCCTCACGGCATGTGGTAAAACCAGTTCTGGTGAATTGGTAGGTGTAAAAGACAGACCAGTTTGGAAAGGGATACAGCCTTATGGTATGGTATACGTCCCCTCTGGCACCCTACTTATTGGACCGAGTGATCAGGACGTGAGTGCTACTTTTGTTCAGCGGCCAAAGCAGATATCTATTCAGGGTTTCTTTATGGACGACACGGAAATCACCAACAATGAGTACCGTCAATTCGTCTTTTGGGTAAGGGATAAGATGGCTCATGAGAAGCTTGAACATTTCCTAGAACCTGATCCGGATGCTGTAGAGGAGCAAGATCCTGAAATCGACTGGGAAATGGAAATCGACTGGGAGGCTGAAGAACTTCAGGATATGTATTATCAGGGAAATAACAGGCTCTCCGGTGAAAAGGAGTTGAATGTAGATTTGCTAAAATACACCTATGAGTGGTACGACTGGAATGCAGCTGCACACGATAAAGGGCAGAGTGCCCGCAATAAGTTCATTCGGAAAAAGACTGTGAAGGTCCATCCCGATCGTTATGTTTGGATTCGGGACTTCGCATATTCCGTTAACGACCCGATGACCCGGAATTATTTCGATCACCCCAGTTTCGACGACTATCCTGTGGTCGGGGTGGATTGGCATATGGCCAATGGCTTCTCGCACTGGCGCACAAATCTTTACAACAAAAGTCTGGACGAAAACCAGCTGAACACCGAAGATTTCCGGCTTCCCTCTGAGTTTGAATGGGAATACGCTGCCCGCGGAGGTCATGAGCAAACGATGTATCCTTGGGGGGGGCCTTACGTGCGCAATGCCAAGGGCTGCCTGTTGGCTAATTTTAAGCCTGGCCGTGGGAATTATCCGGAGGATGGCGGCCTTTATACTGTCAAAGCAGATGCCTATTTCCCCAACGATTATGGCCTTTATAATATGGCTGGAAATGTGGCTGAATGGACGCAGACAGCATATGCTGATAATATTTTGAGCCGCGTCAGTGATCTGAACCCAGATTATCGTTATGACGCCGGAGAAAAAGAGGATCCAAGCAACAAGCGAAAGGTCATTCGCGGTGGGTCTTGGAAGGATTCCCATTTCTTCCTTCAGAATAGT
>Ga0169931_10001311_pt1 | contig 41083 bp, 30 predicted proteins | sample Kivu_15m_20L_FD_129675 | JGI IMG/M metagenome (GOLD analysis project Ga0169931, IMG submission 129675) | Freshwater microbial communities from Lake Kivu, Western Province, Rwanda to study Microbial Dark Matter (Phase II) - Kivu_15m_20L... | ecosystem: Environmental > Aquatic > Freshwater > Lake... | reverse complement strand
CTAATGTTTGAACCTCAGCAAATTTTAGGGGTTAGCAACTACAATTATCAAACCCAGTTTAACCTCAATGTAGACTACAGTTTGAATGGCAGAACCATTACCCAAATTTCACCCGGCCTTTCTGCAGGCTATTCAACCACCTTTGGTTCAGGGCTTGAAAATGTACAACACAGTTCTTGGATTAATGTTACCTACATCCCAAATCAAGCCAATTGGGGCGCAGATAGCCTAACACGTTTTAGAGGCGGGCAACTTTCAAATACCCTAAGCAAACTGAATGCTCAACAAAATATTACCGTTCAGGCTTTGGGAATGAGCATCACAGCAGGCCTCAACGTTAGCGGTTTTGCGGGCGATCCCAACAATTTCACTCCCAATACTCCCTATATGAAGAGCTATATTGAAATGTTCGCAGAACAAATTCGACGCGAATATGGGGTTGGGGTAACACTATTTAATAGTTCTTGCGGAGGAAAGACTGCCAAATGGGGCGATGATTATTGCATCCCACTGGTCAATCCAAATCAACCCGACTTGGTGTTGATCGATTTTGGAATGAATGACATTTGGGGGAACACCAGCAATGCTCAGTTTCGAACCTATATGCAATCTATGATGAGCAAAATGCGGCAAGGCAACCCAAACGTTGAGTTTATTCTGATTGCCAACATGTTGCCAGATGTAGCTGGAATGGGCGCCCCAGCCAACGGAAATCTATTAATGAAGGGATTCGAAAATGAATTGCTTGGTCTTGAATCTCAAGGGGTGGTTTGCTTCAATATGACCCAACTGAGCGACAGTATTTATCAACGCAAGGGAGCGAAACATTGTACAGCCAATTCATTGCACCCGAACGATTACTTGGCCCGTTGGTATGCTCAAGGATTATTTGAGTTGATTCGCCCTCAGCCCAACACGTCGGTTAACAACACGTTGCCTGGTCCATCGGTTACCGTCAATATGCGTCCAAATCCATCTTCTGGTCCTGTATGGATTGAATGGGAAGGTTTTTTAAAATCGCAACCGGTTCAGATTCGATGTTTGGATATGCATGGGCGATTGCTTTATCAAGCATATCATCAGGGTGCCAAGGCCCAGCTTAATTCTAACCTATTCAACGAAGGGGTGGTATTTGTTTTTGTTGAACAGGGTAATTTGCGTGCAGCCCACAAGCAATCTATTTCTAGGTAATCTTATAGAATCATGAGGCTGTTTTTTATCGTTTCTTTCTTTGCCTGTGGTTTGCTGTTGAATTCAGTTCAGGCAACCCGATACTACATTTGTAGCTTTGGCAACAACACCACGGGTTTAAGTCCTTCTGACGGTTGGACCCAGCTGTCTCAAGTCAATTCCAGGACATTTTTGCCTGGTGACACCCTTTTCTTTGAAGGCGGGCATACTTTTCAGGGCAATTTGGAGTTTGATGCAGCCGATGCCAACAACCCTGGAATCCCTATGGTATTAACTAGTTTTGGATCGGGTCGGGCTACCATTAATACTACCTTAACAAGTACCTGTGGATTTAAAGCCACAAATACAGCGGGTATCTACCTTGAGAATTTAAATTTTACTGGACCCGGCAACGGAAATGCAAGTCCCTCCGATGGAATTTTGTTTTATACCAACTTACCCTCGGGTTACCATGAGAACGTTCGTTTGCGTAATTTAACGGTAAGTGGTTTTGGTTTTTGTGGAATCCGATTCTATTCCAACTACGTACAAGGTGTACAAGCAGGGTTTAAAGACGTTTGGATTGACTCCTGCGAGGTGAAAAATTGCCGAGAAAACGGGATAGTTTCCTTGGCGTACGACGAGCAGCAAACAACAACCTATCCGCATTTTAATTTTAAAATAACCAATACCATCGTTCATCACATCACAGGGTATCCGGCCAACAACCATAAGGGTAGTGGAATAGTTCTTTCTCAAATCGATTCGGCCTTGATTGAACGGTGCGAGGCCTATGAAACAGGCAGTTTGAATACGGCTTGTGGGGGGCCTGGAGGTATTTGGGTGTTTTCGGCCAATAGGGTTACCATTCAATATTGCGAAAGCCACCACAATTCAGCGGGCTCTGGTTGCGATGGTCTTGGATTTGATTTAGACGGTGGAGTTACCAACTCTACCATTCAGTATTGCTACTCGCACGACAACGACGGGGCGGGCATTCTACTCGGAAATTACTGGGGAGCTCGCCCTTGGGGCAACAATGTTGTGCGGTACAACCTTAGTGTTGGCGATGCCAAAACCAACAACAGTCCTGTTACTTTATTTACTGCCCCGAATACCCAATGGAATGGATTGGATTTTTACAACAACACGGTGGTTGTTTCCCCATCTCCTGCCAATACGTATCCATCTTTTAGTGCTTTTCAAATGACCGACTATGGGAACCAAATGAATGGCGTGAATTGCTTCAACAATATTTTTCAAACCTTCGGCGGTTTGCCCTTTATTCATGTTCCCGCCACCTTTACAAGCAGCCAGCCATTTTTTGCGAACAATTTATACTGGGCTTCTGGCAATACGGGCAGCTTTTTTTATGGTTCAAGTGTTTCTGGCTTGGCCTCATTTCGCTCTTTAGGGCCGAACTGCGAATATTGGAATGGAACCCCCTCAGGCTTGGAAGCCGACCCCCAGCTGACCCAAGTTTCGTCTCCTGCTCCAACCATTTACCCAGCCCCTTTAAACAGTTTAACTGCATACAAATTGCCTGCAGGCTCAGCGGCTATTGATGCCGGTGCCGACGTACAACCTTTTTTAGGGGCATCCAACGGAGGTTTTGACTTTTTTGGAAACACCTTGCCTTTTGGTGGCTTGTATGACATCGGGGCCCATGAGTATTCAATACCTGGAAACGACTTGTTTAAGTTCAACGCTAAGACAAATCTTAAGGTTTCGCCAAATCCTTGCACAGATTTCAGTCGCATTGACTTGGGTGATTGGACGGAACGCCCTTTAAGATATAGAATAATAGACCTTCAAGGCCGCGTAATTGCAGATGAATGGATTTTGAACCCAAACGCCGAGTATTCTATTCCATTTTTAGGCATTAAGCCTGGAACCTATTTGCTTGTTCTTACTGGCAATTTACAACAGCGCCAATCTACTTGGGTTGTTCGAGATAAATAGTTAGGGCAGGCCTTGCGCCTGCCCTAGGCCTTGTGCCTGCCCACCACGTAAAAGCCACGAGCCGCGGCAGGGATTGACGCAACTACCCCGCAAAGGTGCCGAAGCCTGGCCCGCTAGGTGCGGAGGCGAGGTTAGGAGCCCCCGTAAACCCCTTTGCCAAATGCCTTTCCGGTCACCTTGAATGTTTTGGAAACACGGATAGATTCCGTAAATTTAGGTTGTGGAAAGAAACACTTCTGACGGTTTAGACTTCATCGTTGACAACCTAACTAATTCCATTGAGAATGTGGTAACTGGGGATAGTTTCGCAACGGAAATTTCCGTTTTAACTAGTACGGATTTGAAGTCTGTCGCTAAGAAGAACGGTTGGAATTTTAACTGGCGAAACGAGTTTAAAGAGCCTGCGAGAGATGTATATAAACTGACTATTGTAAATAATCAGAATATCATCCAAGGCTTGGTTAGTCTGGAAGTGAAAGAAGACCATGTTTATATGCACCTAGTCGAGAGTGCTCCTTTTAACAAAGGGAAGAACAAGATTTATACAGGAGTAGCTGGAAATTTGGTAGCATTTGCTTGCAAGTTATCTTTTCAAAGAGGACATAAAGGAAATGTCTCTTTTCTTTCAAAGACACAACTCATAGAACATTATGAAAAAACGCTTGGCGCAGTTCACTTTGGAGGGCGAATCATGATAATTGAAACGAAAACTGCTTTGAAATTAATAAACAAATACTTCAAAAATCAATAGTATGAGAATAAAAAAAACAGAATCAGATTTGGACTTTATAGGTGGTTTAGGTTCATTAACAGCGGAAGAAGAAAAAGCGTTGAGCGCATATTTCAAAAAGAAAAAAACGAACTCAAAATCTCTTGGCGACCATAAGAAATCGCGAGAAACAAAGAAAGCCTTACTTTAGCCCAGTTAGGGCAAGCCTTGTCCCTGCCCACCACGTAAAAGCCACGAGCCGCGGCAGGGATTGACGCAACTACCCCGCAAAGGTGCCGAAGCCTGGCCCGCTAGGTGCGGAGGCGAGGTTAGGAGCCCCCGCAAACCAGCTGGGCCAGCCTTTCGGTACCTGCGGAGTAGTGCGGAAAGCCCGGCTGCCGCCCCACAAAAAACCCTTAGTCTTGCTTAAACACCAAATCGACCGGAACCCCCAGTTTTGACAGGCGGTCCAAGTCCGATTGAAGCTCGCTGCCGATTCCCCCCTGCTCGGTGAAGGCCCGCTGAACTCCCTCGTAATCGCCCTGTCCCTGCAAGGTCAAAATCAGGGCCGACAAGCCCTTCATGGCCGCCTCCATTTTGGCCATGTTGATGGTGTACTTGCCCGTACTGCTGCGCTGAAACGCGCCCTGCTGCAAGAAATAGTTGAAGCGCATCATGTTGGCCTGCCCATGCGCACTGGCCGCACCGAAGCGCACCGAGCGGAAAATTCCCGCCATAAAGGTTACGTAGTAGTCCTGCAAATTGCCTTCGATTTCGCCCATGGTGTGCAGCTGATGAATCATGTACAAGCCCAAAATGTCGGCCTTGCCCTCTTCCAACGCCGAGGCATGCTCTTTCAAGGCATTGCGCACCAACAAACCGGGTTTGCCCACCACCTCTTTCACTCCCAATCCATGGGCCACCTCGTGAAACATTATGGTGCTAAAAAATGCATCGAAGGTAATGTGCTTCCACTGCGTGGAATCGATCAGCTCTTGGGCAATGGGCGTCATGATTTTGTCGAACTTGGCTCGAATCACGTTTTTCAATTGCAGGCGACGGGTACCCAATTCCTGCTGAATGCGTTCGTCGTTGGGCAGGTTAATGGCAATGGTTTTTGAGCCGCTGTTGCATTCGCCCGCATAGTACACCACGTCGTAGGCATTGATTTCAGAAGCTTCGCCGCTAATGGCCGGCTTAAATTCGGCCGGAACCGGCAACCCCGCCTGCAAGCCAGGCAGCAGTTTGGTAAAGCGTTCCAATTTGCGGCTCCATTCCATGTCTTTGATCAACACATAGGCCTCAAAGCCGGCTTTGTAGCCATACAGTTTGTCTTCGTAGGTTTCAATGGGGCCAATCACCAAATCAACCGGATTCGATTTCATGCGCATCCAGGCCAAATCGCTTTCGTAGTAGTTGTTGCTTAAAAAGGCCGCCGCCCTTTTCTTTAAATAATCGGCCAACGAAGGGTCGGGGCACATGCCGGCGGCCCGGTTCAGCAAATCGGCGGCTTTTTTAAGTTGAGGCTCAAAGGCCAGGCTGTACGGAACTGCCTGCAAGCGGCCTTCGGAATTTCGGCGTATTAAGGTGTACAAATCGGTTTTCTTGGGGTCGGGTAATGAGTCAAATTCGGCCTTCGACATGTTGGGCGGATACAAATTTGCTCCGGCGGGTTTTTCCCCGGCCATGCCAATAAAAGGTGCGTTGTCGTTCAATCGGTCCCAAGGGCCATAATTGATTTCGGCAAAGCGGCGTACAGCGGGGTTGGTTAACTGAGCCAGAAAGGGTTCTTTTTCTCCATAGGCTTGAATCCAAAACAATTCATCCATCAATTTGGCGGCTTCTTTCAGCAAAGGGAGCATTTCCTTGTACTCTTTGGCAAGGCCTGCTTCTAAATCGCTGCTTAGGGTAATCTCAGCGTAGGTTTTCAGGCGTTCCTCGGCCTGTTTTACCTCTTCGGGGCTTGCTTGAAGTACAATCGGGGCTTCGGTTTCGGGGCCTTTGCAGGCGAACAAAAACAGGCCAAAGGCCAAGGCTGTATGGAAGTGCATTTTCATGGCATTAGGAATTTTGAACAATGAGCAAATGGTGGTTTTTCTTTCCTTTTTGAACCAGCAGGTATTTACCTTGAATCAGGCTGCTGTTTGTGGGAATGTCGTTTAATCCCACCTTAGATTGGTTGATGGAGACCCCGCCGGCCTGAATCATGCGGCGTGCTTCTCCTTTTGACGAAAAAACGGCCGCTTTCACCGACAGCAGTTCGGCCAGCTCGGTGCAGGACTGGAATTCGGCGGGGGCAACATAAAACATGGGGACTCCGCTGAAAATTTGAAGGATTTCCGATTCAGAGAGGGCTTTAAGTTCGTCGGTGGTGGCCTTTCCGAAAAGCATATCGCTGGTTTTTTCGGCCATTTTTAATCCGAAGGCGCCATGCACCCGAACTGTAATGTCTTCGGCCAAAGCGCGCTGCAGTTTTAAATCATGCGGAGCCAACGCATGCTGGGCCTCCAAGGCTTCAATTTCTTCTTTTGATTTCAGGGTGAAAATTCGGATGTACTTGGCGGCGTCTGAGTCGGAGCTGCGCAGCCAGAATTGATAGAAATCGTACACCGAGGTTTTTTCAGGGCTTAGCCAAACATTTCCCGATTCGGTTTTGCCGAATTTGCTGCCATCGGCTTTGGTAATAAGCGGGGTGGTAAAGGCATAGGCTTCTCCGCCGGCCTTTCGGCGAATCAATTCGGTGCCGGTGGTCATGTTTCCCCACTGGTCTGTTCCGCCCATTTGAAGCCGGCAATGGTGCTGAGAGTACAAATGGTAGTAATCGTAGCCTTGCAGCAACTGGTAGGTGAATTCGGTAAAAGACATGCCGGTTTCCAAGCGTTTTTTAACCGATTCTTTCGCCATCATATAGGTAACGGGAATGTGTTTGCCTACGTCGCGAATAAAATCAATGAAGCCCATGCTTCCAAACCAATCCAGGTTGTTTAGCAATTTGGCGGATGAAAAGTCTAGGAAAGACTCCATTTGCTTTTGAATGGCGGCGGTATTGTGAGCAATGGCCTCGGCCGACAGCAGATTTCGTTCTTGGGATTTTCCGGAGGGGTCGCCCACCATGCCGGTAGCCCCGCCAATTAAGGCAATGGGAGTATGTCCGGCGCGTTGCAGGTGAACCAAGAGCATAATTTGAACCAGGTGGCCCACATGCAGAGAGTCGGCAGTGGGGTCAAATCCCACATAGCCTGCCGTTGGTCCTTTGCTTAGCCATTCTTCGGTGCCGGGCATAACATCGGCCAGCATCCCTCTCCATTTCAGCTCGTTCAAGAAATTATTCATGGGTTCAAAGGTAAAAATTTTGGGGCGCATGCGGGGCTACCAACCTGGTCGTGTAAATTAAGCCATTACCAACCTTGGGTGCGGAAAAATTAGCCAGGAATGCACGAATACACGAACGAACGGATGCACGAACGAATGAATCAATGCACGAACAAACGAATGAATGAATGAACGAACCAACGGATGCACGAACCAACCAACGAATGCACAAACGTATGAATGCGCGAACGAACGAATACACAGGGCTGCACCCTGTGCTAGTGTATTTCGCCCCTTCAGGGCTAGGCGGCTCAATAGATAATCCGGACAGTTTGACTATGAACGCATGCATTCGTGGCTACCCTTAAAACGTATTTTCATTGATCGTTGATTATGGGGGCCTGGCCAATTTAGCCCCGAACCCAAAAACATTCGTGCATTCGTGGCGGCCCTTTTTTTTTGGGTCTATTCATGATTGCTTAAGGGGAGGGGTATTGGCCTCCAAATCCCCATTAAATTTTTGTTTAAATGGATAAAACTTGTAAACCTTGGTATGAGGTTCTAAAATTCTTCTAATTTTGCTGAGCAATTAAACCATCTTTACGCATCGCGAACCATCGCTAACTTAAATGATTATGAAGAAGTTAACCGCTTTTTTACTGCTTTTCTCTCTGTTTTTGAGCCCAGCTGTGATGCTGGCTGGAGATGTAGATTCTTCTGCAGCCCCCGCTGCCATCGAAATGGCCGCCGAAGCTGCACCCGAAGTTCCTGCTGATTCGGCCGCGGACGGAACAACAGTTACCGAAATTGAAAAGGGTTTCCGTGAAATTTTAAAAGACAAGTTCATTGAAGGGGATTACATTTGGATGTCGCCCATCTTAATTTGTTTGATTATTGGCTTGGCTGTTGCTATTGAGCGGATTATTTATCTGAACATGGCTACCATCAACACCAAGAAGTTTTTGAATGAATTGGAGTCGGCACTTAAAAGCGGAGGGGCCCAAGCTGCCTTAACCGTTTGCCAAAATACCCCAGGTCCCGTAGCTGGCATTTTTGCTGAAGGATTAAACCGTGCCGACGAAGGCATCGATGTGGTTGAAAAAGCCGTTGTTTCGTACGGTGGCGTTGAAATGGGTAAAATGGAAAAGGCCCTTCCTTGGTTGTCTCTTTTCATTGCACTGGCTCCGATGCTCGGTTTCTTAGGAACGGTAATTGGTATGATTTTCGCCTTCGATAAAATTGAAGCCGCCGGTGATATTTCGCCTACCGTTGTTGCAGGGGGTATCAAAGTAGCCCTTTTGACCACCGTTGGCGGTCTTATCGTGGCCATGATTCTTCAAATTTTCTACAATTACATTATGTCTAAAATTGAAGGCTTGGTGAACGAAATGGAAGAGGCTTCTGTCAACTTCGTTGATATGTTGGTAAAGTCAGGAGTGGCTAAAAGTGGAAATTCCAATTCATAATTAAACAAGCATGAAGCCTTACCTTAAATATTTAGGCCCAGGCCTTAGTTATGGCATCGGATTGCTTGGAGTTATCGCTTACATCGTGGTTATGGCCACGGGCGTTAGCAACGAAGACATTTCGATGGCCGCTCTGAATGCCGGCTCATCGGCTTCCGATGCCGTTGGCCGATTTAATGGAGCTGTAGATTTTTACATGACCTTGACCATTGTGTCCGTACTTCTTGCGGGTGCCCTGATTTTGGTTTTTCTTGTCAAAACCGCCATTCAAGACATTCGCCGGTTAATTAAACCCGCGATTTTTACGGGGGGAATTCTGGCGATTTTTGCCTTTAGCCGCATCTTCGCATCAGGCCGCGAATCGTACGACTTAACCAATAAGTCGATCGAAACCGTAGAATTTATTCGTAGTGTGCCCGATGCGGCCTTTTACTTTGCCGATGCAGCCCTGCTCACCATGATGATTGTAATTGGATTGGCCATTGCTGCCGTGGTGTATACCGAGGTGTCCAAAATGCTTAAATAAACTGCAATGGGACGACGCAGCAGAAAACCCTTGCCGGAAATCAATTCCGGTTCTATGGCCGACATCGCCTTTCTGCTCCTGATTTTTTTCTTGGTAACCACAACCATGGACCAAGAGTATGGATTGCCAAGAGAGCTACCCAGAAAGGTCGAAGAACAAATACCACCGCCACCAGTTAAAGAGCGAAATGTATTGCTGGTTTACGTTAACCGCAACAACGAGTTGCTGGTGAACAACGAGTACGGCGATGTTAAAACCTTAAAAGAGAGAGTAAAAACCTTTATTCCAAACCGAACCAACCGATCCGATTGGCCCGAAAAAGAAGCCCCAGAAGAGTACGGTGAAGACGGGTTTACTTTTATGTTTCAAAAATCCAAAGGGATTGTTGCTCTGCAAAATGACCGCTTGACCACGTACAAAACCTACATTGAGGTTCAGGATGTACTTACTCAAGCTTTTAATGAATTGCGGAACGAGTTGGCAAAAGAAAAATTTGGGAAGTCGTACGATGAACTTTCAGAATTGGCGGCCAAAGGACAAACCGACGATATTCAAGAGGAGGCCAACACCAAAATGCAAGCCATTCAAAAAGCCATTCCCATGGCCATTTCTGAGGCTGAACCTATTAAATCGAAATAAGCATGTCTAAGTTTAGGAAAAAAGGTGGTTCTGGCGATGCCCCCGGTATTAATACCGCTTCCCTTCCCGATATCGTATTTATGCTTTTGTTCTTTTTTATGGTGGCAACCCGTATGCGCGAGGTTACCCTTCAAGTGAAGGTAACCAAACCAGGCGCAACCCAATCGGTTAAAATTGCTTCTGAAGACCGCAATAAAATCATTTCGGTGTACGTAGGGCAGCCAACCAAGGCAAACCTGTATGGCTCTGCACCACGCATGCAGCTGAACGACGTTATTGCCGATGTTAAAGACGTGGGCCCTTTTGTTTTAGAAGAAATGAATCGCTTGCCCGAAGCCGATAGAAAAAAGGCTTTCGTTTCAATTAAGGCCGACGAAGAAATCTCTACCGGTATTATTACCGACATTAAGGAAGCCCTTCGCGACGTTGATGCCCTTAAAATTCAGTACGGAACCCGTAAAACGGCGGTTCTATATTGATCTCCCATATAGCAGGCCCTCAGGCCTGCCACAACCACGCAAACGCCATGAGCCGCGGCAGGGATTGACGCAACTACCCCGCAAAGGTGCCGAAGCCTGGCCCGCTAGGTGCGGAGGCGACCTTAGGAGCCCCCGCAAACCAGCTGGGCCAGCCTTTCGGTACCTGCGGAGTAGTGCGGAAAGCCCGGCTGCCGCCCCAAATCCTGCAAATTAAAAACCGTTTTTGAAGGGTCTGCCCTATGCTCCCGCCAAGGCTTTTTTATAAGTTTCAATCGCCCGGTTGCGCGCCATCGCATGCTCAACCATCGGTTGCGGATACCCAAAACCGTCAATTTCAGGAACCCAACGTCGAATGTACTCGCCCTTCGCATCAAATTTCTCGGCCTGGGTGCTCGGATTAAATACCCTGAAGTACGGAGCCGCATCGCAGCCCGTTCCCGCTGCCCACTGCCAGTTCCCGTTGTTGCTCGCCAACTCAAAATCCAATAAATGCCGAGCAAACCAAGCCTCGCCAATCCTCCAATCTACCAGCAAATGCTTCACCAAAAATCCCGCCACCACCATACGCACCCGGTTGTGCATAAAACCGGTGGCCAGCAGTTCCCGCATTCCAGCATCTACAATGGGATAGCCCGTTTGCCCAGCGCACCAACGTTCTATGTCTTCCTCTCGGTTTAACCAGGGAATGGCATCGTAGGCCGGTTTGTAGGCCCTATCGACCACCCGGGGGTGGTGCCACATAACATGCATAAAAAACTCCCTCCAAGCCAATTCCTTGACAAAGGTTTCGCTGTGCTGCACTGCCTGCCTGTACAATTCGCGCACCGAAATGCTGCCAAACCGCAAATGCAGGCCCAATTTGCTGGTGGAATCTAAAGATGGCAGGTTGCGGGTTTCGGCATAGGCTTTTAAAGTTTGGTCCGACACCTGGGTTTTTGGATATACAAAGGAACTCTGCTCAAATCCCATGTGGTTCAACGAAGGCATTTCCGCGGCCGGTTGCTCTTTAGCCCAGCCCATTGGCAGCTTTTCTGAAGGGAAACTGCGGTGTTCCGATTCCCGCGCCGCCCGCTCCAACCACACCCGGCTGTAGGGGGTATAAACCGAGTAAGACCCACCGGAACCCGACCGAATTTCCTCGGGTGCGCACAGAACATGGTCTTTGAAAGTATGAAATGCAATGCCTTTTTCGTTCAACATCGCGGCTACCGCCGCGTCGCGGGTCCGAGCATAGGGCTCATAATCTTCGTTTGCAATGACTTCAGCGGGCGTGTAGGTCTCGGCCAATTTTGCCCAAACCTGCAAGGGCTCACCGTAAAACACCTGCAACCGCCCGCCCTGCGCTTCAATTTCTTGGCTAAGGCTTAAAAGCCGTTGGTGTAGGTACTGCACCCTTCGGTCTGTTTTGTCTTGCAGTTTCTGCAGAATCTGAACGTCGAAAACAAACACAGGCAGCGTTCCGCCGCGGCTAAGTGCTTCAAAAAGGCCTCGGTTGTCGTGCAGACGCAGGTCGCGGCGAAACCAAAACAGTCGCTGAACTTTCTCCATTATCTTAGAATGCAAAAAGCCCGAACTTGTTCATGGACAGGTTGTTTTTTTTGGGGGCGGCAGCCGGGCTTTCCGGGCTACTCCGCGGTTACCGAAAGCCTGGCCCAGCTGGTTTGCGGGGGCTCCTGAAGTCGCCTCCGCACCTAGCGGGCCAGGCTTCGGCACCCTTGCGGGGTAGCCTCGTCAATCCCTGCCGCAGAACGCCTCGGGGCGGTTTACGGCTAAAAGAGACGGCAACTTATTTCGAATCGAAAAGGCTGTTCTCTAGGTTGTGGTTAACCTTGATTTCCTTTAAAATAAAGGTCAACGACATTCCTTGCTCGGTTACATCAAGCTGATGAGGCAGCATAACACCATTAACGGGCTGATACCGCGAATATACGGTTGAACCCATAGCTCCGTTCGATTTAATCAATACGCCGTTTTCTTCGCTGTACCAACGGGTATCTACACTTCCCGATGGTCCAACAAACTTCATTTGATAGCAACGCTCCCCATCAATTAAAAGCAAGCCCTGCAGTTCCACGGTATATCCGTAATTGGCATACACCGCTTCTAAAACCGGATTCAATTGAGCTAGGGTTTCTTTGATGTCGTTTTCGTCCATGGGCTTTTCTCCACTGGGGTCAACCGTGCTGCCCTTTTTGCCGTTCACTACTACTTTTTGGGCCACCTGCCCCATTTGTTTTAGTACCATTCTCCCTTTGTCGGGGCCTTTAAAGTCGGTTTCCATCTCTAGGGTAAACCCTTGTATGGAGGCTTCTCCTTTTTGGGAAAACGATTTGATGTTGTTGATGTTTTCTTTTCCACCACTCACTTGAACAAAGCGGTCAATCACCGTTTGAGCGGTTACTCCTTCGGGAGCCGGAGCTAAACTTCCTGCTTTGCGACCAAAGGCATCGAAAAATGAAATTTTACCATCGGCATCGTAAGGCAATAAACCGGCTTCAATGCTATCGCGGCGACCAACTACAACCAGGTTATAGCCAAAGGGCTTAACATAGTTTTGGGCCGCATTCTGAATGTCTTCTTGGGTTAAATTGGCTAGGGTGGTTAGGTAGTCCTGATAATAAGTTGTAGGCAGTTTGTAGCGTTCTATGTTGATGGCAAAACGGGCAATGGTGCCGGGGTCTTCTAGTGAGCGCGCAAAAGCACCCGTAATTTCGGCTTTGGTGCGGTCAATTTCTTCCATTGAAATAGGCTCGCTTACTATTCGATTCATTTCGGCCACCATTTGATATACGGCAGAATCGGTGACAGAATTCCGCACTTCGGCGGTAATGGTAAAGGTTCCTTTAAGTGGGTCAGGTGATATGGAAGCGTAAGAACCATAGGTATATCCATGGGTTTCGCGCAGGTTTTTAAACAAGCGTCCACTCATGCCCCCACCTAAAATATTTGCCATAACACGAACAGCAATGGCATCTGGAGCGCCGGGTTTTAAATCAATGGGATAGGTCAAACGAATGGAACTTTGCACACTGTTGCCCCGGTCGTACATGAATACCTGTGAGGATTGCGGAGCTTGGGAATCAGGAAACTTCCGGCTGGGCAATTTTTCTCCTGCCCATTTTCCAAAGGCTTCCTCCGTTAACGCTTTTGCCTCTTCCAAGGTAATGTCACCCACAATGGCCAAATACGAAGATTTGGGGCTAAACACTTGAGTGTACATATTGCGAATGTCTTGCAGCGTAACGGCCTCAATGGTTTTTTTGTCGGTAACTTCACCGTAGGGGTGCTTGTCGCCAAAATTGGCAACACCGGCAATGTTGCTGGCAATTTGGCCTGGATCGTCTTGCTGGGAGGCAAGACCAGCCAAGGCCTCCTTTTTTATGCGATCCAATTCTGATTCTGGAAAAGAAGGCATAGTTACCACCTCGGCCATCAGGTCGAGCATTTCTTTTTTATTGCGCGAAAGTCCAGAAGCAAAGGCGAATCCGGCTCCAGCCTGAATGCTGGCGCCCAACATGTCAATCTTTTCGTCCAATTCAACCTTGGTTCTTTTGGTGGTACCCGACATAATCATAGAATTGAACAAATCGGAGGTGCCCGATTTGTCTCCTTCTAGAATAGGGTCCATTTCAACCTGCAATGAAAAGGTAAGCACGGGCAATTTGTGGTTTTCAACAACAAAAACGCGCAGCCCATTTTTTAATTTGAAAGATTGATAGCTTCCTAATTGAATTTTAGGTGCAGGTCCGGCTGCTGGAGCCTTACTGCGGTCAAGCTGCGCCGTGGCTGGCAATGCAAAGGCCAGAACTGAAAAGGCTATAAGGAAAAACGTGGCTTTTTTCATGGGACTAATCTTAATTCGAAGCTTGAGGTAAGTAATACAAAACAACCCGGTTTTCTTTTACCAGGTATTGGTTGGCTACACGCAAAATATCAGCCGAAGTAACGGCCCTATACCGCTCCATCTCGGTATTGATCAGGTTGGCATCTCCATAGTACACATGGTAGTTGGCCAGATTTTCGGCAATGCCAGCCACCTGCTGGTTTTGTTCAATAAACGAGGTCTCGATTTGGTTAATCACTTTGGTTTTTTCTGCTTCTGTGATGGGCTCCTTTTTAACCCGCTCTGCCTCTGCATCCATGGCCTTTTCAAGTTCGGCTGGCCCCGTTTCTTGATTGCAAATGCCCAAAGCAATAAATACCCCTGGATCTTCCAAAGGGAAAGGAAAAGCAAAGGTGGCTACGGCTTTTTGCTGTTCATAAACAATAGAACGGTTGTACCGAGAACTGCCGCCGCTCGACAACAAGGTGGTTAAAACCTGAAGAGCATAATAATCGGGTGTTCCTTGGGCTGGAATGCGGTACGCTTGAACCACTGCCGGAAGCTGTATTTTGTCGAAAACGGTATCGCGGATCTCTTTGCCTAAGGGTGGCTCAACAACCTTGGGCCGAGGAATTTCGCGTTTCCCTTTGGGAATAGAACCAAAGTACTTTTCAATTAAAACCTTGGTTTTTTCAATGTCTAAATCGCCAGCAATCGACAATGTGGCGTTTTGAGGCACATAAAAGGTGCGGTAAAACTCCATGAACTCGTCTAACCTGGCGGCGTTCAGGTGCTCCATTGAGCCAATCGGAACCCAGCGGTAAGGGTGCTTCTTGTAAGCCCGCTTAAATACCTCTTCCAATAAAGAACCATAAGGCTGGTTGTCAACCCGCTGCCGCTTTTCTTCCTTTACCACCTCGCGTTGCGTTTCAACGCCAATGTTTTCGATTTTGGCATGCAGCATGCGCTCGCTTTCCAACCACAATCCCAATTCCAATTGATTCGAAGATAGCACTTCGTAATAAAAGGTGCGGTCTTGCGAGGTGTTCGCGTTGTTCGCCCCGCCCGCCTTTTGAATGTACTTGTCAAATTCACCCCGGGCTATGTTTTCTGAACCCTCAAACAAAAGGTGTTCGAAAAAGTGGGCAAATCCTGTTCTAGAAGTGTCTTCGTTTTTTGAACCCACATGGTAAAGAACAGAAACAGCTACAATCGGGGTGCTGTTGTCTTTGTGCAAAATAACGTGAAGCCCATTAGGCAAATCGTATTCTACAAACGAAATTTTGGATTGTGAAAAGGCCACAGAACCTACTGTCATGCAGGCAAGTAAACCGAACACTGTTTTTCGGAAAAACGACATAGTTTTTATTTTAAGCCTGCAAGGTAGGACTTTTCATTCGGGCAGAAAAGAACCCACATCTTCAATTTTTCTTAAATCCAGTTAATTATTTACTCCCTTTCTTTTCAAATCAACTGCCCAACGTTAAGAAATTATTAACTTAGAACTCTGTTTCAGGTCCACCTATGTTGAATTTCCGATCTTTTTTCTTTTTGCCTTTTTTGTTCTTCCTTTTAATCAAAGGAACCCTTCAAGGTCAAGCACTGCACATCACTGAAATAAATTACAACAGCGATTCAACCCTTAGTACCGGGGATTGGTTCGAGGTGTTTAACCCGGGGGGCAGTCCAATTGACCTTAGTGGATATAAAATCAAAGATTCAGACCCCCTGAATTTATATGTTGTTCCCCCCGGAACTTCTATAGCGGCCGGAGGCTATTTGGTTTTTGTGGCCGACACGCAAAGATTTAACAATCATTATTCTATTCCCAATAAGGTGGGGCCCATGGGCTTTGGGTTAAACAACAACACCGACCAAATTCAGATTTTTAGCCCCACAAATCAGCTGCTTATTCAGGTAACATACAGCGACTCTACCCCATGGAATATGGGGGCAGACGGACTGGGAAGAACCTTGGAACTTCTAAGTACTTCCGCCGACCCCAACAACCCAAACAGTTGGCGGATTGGCTGCGTTTTGGGCTCCCCAGGCCAAGCCTATCAACCCTGCACAAACGAAACCTTAATTGTTAGCGAGGTGAATTACAAAAGCCCCCTCGTGGCCGATGCCGGAGATTGGTTCGAACTTCGTAATTTAAGCAGCAGCCCCAGGGACCTAAGTGGGTTTTATGTTCGTGACGAAAAAAACACCAACCTGTATAAAATCCCTCCTGCCACCATTATTTCCCCAGATGGTTTTTTGGTTTTGTACGCGGACCTTACTTTATTTAACCAAGAGAACCCTGGAATTGCCAACAAAATAGGCCCTTTGCCATTTGGTCTTTCAGGAACAGGCGATGCCATTCGAATCTACAATGCCGCCGATAAGCTAATTTACTCCATGCATTATTTGGATTATGCGCCTTGGCCCAACGAACCCGACGGAAACGGATATACCCTGGAAGCGCCAAGAAATCCATTGCCCCACTGGGACGTGAACAGTGCCGCTTATTGGGGATATGGCTGCCTTGGGGGCTCGCCTGGCTACCTGGTGCCCGAGAATTGCTTGATGGGATCCTCGGAATCAGAAGCCGAACCCGCGCAAATTTTCCCCAATCCTTCAAGCCGATATGTTGTTCTTCCACGCCCATTTACTCTTGTTGAGGTATTGGACACCGAAGGCCGCGTTTGCATGCAGCATTTTGAGACGAGCGAAGGTCTTAAATTGAATTTAGAATTTTTAGCTCCAGGTCCTTACTTTATAAAATTTTTGTCGGCCTCAGGAAAAATTTCATACCAACGATTAATGCATCTGCCCCGATGAAACACCTTCTATACCTGTTTTTTATTTTGTTTGGATTTGGGGGCGGGCCTATTTCGGCACAATTGGTTATCAACGAGTATTCTTGCTCTAACTACAACGACTATGCCGACCAATTTGGAGATTATGAGGACTGGATAGAACTCTACAATCCCACCGGAGCTCCGGTGGGTACAACAGGATTGTTTTTAAGCGATAACCCCGCCAATCCTTTAAAATGGCAAATTCCTGCGGCAACTGTTCCTGCAGGTGGCTACTTTTTGGTTTTTGCCTCAGACCTCAACATCACCAATACCCCCCCATACCATACTAGTTTTAAGTTAAGGCAGAGCGAAAATCCTGAATTTGTGGTGCTTAGCGATATAATGGGCACGCCCATTGATCAGGTAGCTATTCAAAAGGCCGCCCGAAATCACTCGGCCGGACGCAGTACCGACGGGGCCGCAACCTGGGGCTTTTTTTCCAATCCTAGCCCAAACGCAACCAATACTGGGGCCTTTACCAACTACATGCCGCCCATTACCGTCAATGTGCCGCATGGATTTTATACCAGCACTCAATCCATTGCCTTGGCATGCATTGACCCGACCGCCGAAATACGGTACACCACCGATGGCTCAGAACCTACCCCTGCCTCTACGTTGTATGCAGGTCCTATTTCGGTTGCCACCACCACCGTGATCCGGGCCAGGGCCTTTCCCACCCAACCAGGTTTTTTGCCCGGCTGGATTAGCACCAACACGTATTTTATCAATGAAAACTTCAGCCTGCCTGTTGTAAGCCTTTCTTCGTCCGATTTCAACGCAATTTTTGCAAACGGAAGCCTCCGAATTTTTTCTCATTTAGAATACTTCGCAGCCAATCAGCAGTTTTTGTTTGAATCGTACGGCGAAGTAAACAAGCACGGAAACGACTCCTGGGCCTTCCCTCAAAAAGGAATTGATTTTATAACCAAAGACGAGTGTGGGTACGACCAAGAAATGAATTATCCCATTTTCCATACAAGCCCTCGACCCGATTATCAAAGAATTATGTTCAAGGCTGGAGCCTCCGACAACTATCCTTTTACCTGGGGCAATGGTGGTTGCCATTTGCGCGATGCCTTTGTTCAAAGCTTGGCTGAAAAAATCGGAATGAATGTTGACCTTCGCCGCCTTGAACATTGCATTGTATTTATAAACGGAGCCTACTGGGGCATTTATGAATGCCGGGAAAAAGTAAACGACCCCGATTACACTAAGTTTTACCATGGCCAAGAAAAAAAGGACCTGGATTTCTTAAGTTTTTGGGGTGGATTAAACGTTCGATACGGATCGCCAGCCGATTGGAACAACCTTTACAATTACGTAACCGCCAATTCAATGGTGGTGCCTGCCAACTACCAAAATGTGGCCGCCCAAATGGACTTGAGTAATGTTATTGATTACATGATAATCAATACTTGGTCTGTCAATTCCGATTGGCTCAATTGGAATACCATGTGGTGGAAAGGAAATGGAGGCAACGGGGTGCCCTGGCGCTATGCGTTGTGGGACCAAGACAACATATTTAACTTAGGCCACAACTATACCGGCCTACCCACCACAGACTTTAACGCCGACCCCTGCGAATACGACAACATGTTCCAAAATTCTGGCCCAGACATAGGCCATATGGTGATTTTTAGTAAACTCATGCAAAATCCAGGCTTCAAGGCCGCTTATTTGAACCGCTACCAACAGCTCTCTGCCGGCGGCCTGTCCTGCCCAAATGTCTTAACCCACTTGGATTCCATCGTCAACATCTTAGCGGTTGAAATGCCTAAGCATGTTGCTCGCTGGGGTGGAAGCGTGAGCGACTGGCAAAACAACTTGCTGTTTCTGCGGAATCAAATTACCGGACGCTGCCAAGTGATTGAGCAAGGACTGGAAGATTGCTATGATGTCGATGGTCCCCACCCTGTGGTTATTAATGTGTGGCCTCCAAACTCTGGCGATGTAAATTTTAATGGGGTTCAACAGGCAAATTATCCTTGGTCTCAAAGCTGGTTCGGCAACCTACAGGCCAACATGACTGCAACCGCCAAAGTGGGCTGGAACTTTTCACATTGGGAACTCTTTAACCATACCTTGCTTCCAGATTCTACGGTAAATCCAGCTTCGTTTACCTTGATGCAAGCCGATAGCATTGTGGCCATTTTTGTTCGCACCGATTCATTAACCATAACCTACGATGTTAGCCCACCCTTAAGTGGAAGCATCCGAAGCAATGGTTCGATTTTGCCCGTGTATCCAATCACTCAAACCCAAATTGCAGGTAATGTTCTAAATTTAGAAGGTTTGCCCGTGGCAGGATATCTGTTTGATTATTGGGAAATTTTCCACCACAGTATGGTCCCTGATTCTTCGGCCGACCAAGCCTTCCTTACCTTTGGCGAAACAGATACGGTTGTTGCTCATTTTGTGCGCAAACCCGACGACCCAATCGACCCGCCGCCCCCTCCATCTAACCTAGACGACGAAGCACTTTGGATTCCCAATGCCTTTACCGTGAACGGCGACGGACTCAACGAGGTGTTTAAGGTTTACCACAACAGCACCATAACCGAAGGAACCTTCTCCATTTATGACCGATGGGGAGAATTGCTCTTTACCGCCAAGAACTTTAATCAGTGGTGGGACGGCAATTACATGAACGAACCTTGCATGGAAGGCGTTTATACTGTGGCTGTGCGCTACTTTGATGCTAAGGAAAAACGCTGGAAAACCAGGGTGGCCAATGTGAATTTAATCCGTTAAAGGATAATTCTTTACGGATTTCTTTTGGGGCTTAGGCCGAGCAAGCCTATTCTACCTTATTTCATGGGTGGCTTCAGCCACAACCCCAACCATTCGTGCATTCCTGGCTAAAACCCCATACCCCCAAAGCCTAGCCCCATATTTTCTTACATGGGTGGCTTCAGCCACAACCCCAACCATTCGTGCATTCCTGGCTAAAACTCCATACCCCCCAAGCCTAACCCCATATTTTCCTACTTGGGTGGCTTCAGCCACAACCCCACCCATTCGTGCATTCGTGGCTAAAACTCAATACCCCCAAAGCCTAGCCCCATATTTTCTTACATGCGTGGCTTCAGCCACAACCCCACCCATTCGTGCATTCCTGGCTAAAACCCCATACCCCCAAAGCCTAACCCCATATTTTCCTACTGGCCATGGGAAGGCATCAACAGCCAAACGTGGTTCAGTTCGGCGAGGCAACCTAGACACAAAACCCGCATCGGGACAGGCTAGCCACGAATGCACGAATTATTCTTCTCAATTGATTTGCGCCGCTGAAGTTACGACTGCCTTTTTTCGTGCATTCCTGGCTAAACGGTCCGGGTTATGCATCGAACCGCCCGGCCACAACCCATTTTTACGATTCAAAAGGAAACAGAGTGAAATCAAAAAGCGCCGATAGCCATCCCTGCACCGCAATACATATTGAGGGGCAAGCTCGAGGAATAAAAAGCGCGAATTTGGATTCGGGTCATTTCCTAGGCCCTCAATCCATATCCAAATAACGCATCAGCAAGCCAAAACGGTCATCCATGTTGTTGTCGCGTTGGGCATGAAAGGTGCCGGCTATGGTGTAATTGTACCGTACAAAAGTGGCGATTATGGCACTTAAATCGGTTCTGTTTATTTTTAAATGCACCTCTAACTCCGAGCTGTTTGGAATACCCATTATGCTTACGCTGATGATTTTAGCGTCGTTGCTTTCTACCAACTGAGCCATTTGCCCCATCGAGTAATCGCGGTCCAACACCTGAAGCACCAAAACCGCTCCCGGTTCATTCACGCCTTTCAGCTGTGCCATGCCTTGCATTAAGTTCGACAAGGTAATGCAGCCCATGTATTTTCCTTGATTGTCAAGCACAGGCAATACCGTAAGTTCCCATTCCTGAAACCAGCGAATGACCTCCAGAAAATGGTCTTCTGCGCGCACAAATGGCTTCTGCAAAGACAATCCATGAGATCCCAATGGCTCCTCTGGCTTGTTGTTTTGGTAAATGTCTTCCTCGGTAATCAGCCCAAGGTAATCCTCATGGTTGATGATTGGCAGATGGCTTACCTTAAACTCTTCCATCCAGGCAAGGGCCTTCAGCCCCGTATCGCTGGTTTTTAGCGGAGGGATGTCGTCAAGCACTAAATCGCGGGCCATCATCATATTTTATAAACGATAAAATAAAACAATACGTATGCTAGCTTGGCAAAGATGCAAAATCCAAGATAGCCACCGGTGGTTTCCTGTGCAATTTTACGATTTCTTCGTTCTTTTTGGTGTGCATTACCTACTTTGAACCCAATAAACCCTGAACTTGTTTAGGAAAGAAGCGTATTTTTGACCGCAGTCAAATCGGGTACAAATCCAAACCTATGGTTCAACTCAGTGTTAATGTGAATAAAGTGGCTACCCTGCGCAACGCAAGGGGAGGCCAGGTTCCGAATGTGGTTGAATTCGCATTGAAAGCAGAACAATTTGGCGCCAATGGCATTACCGTGCACCCTCGCCCCGACCAACGGCACATCCGAAATTCCGACGTTCTGGAACTTGCGGCGGCCATTCACACCGAATTTAATATTGAAGGATATCCTTCGGCCGATTACTTGGATTTGCTTAGGCGGGTTCGGCCGGCGCAGGCAACCCTGGTGCCAGATCTCCCGAACGTACTTACCAGCAATGCAGGATGGAACGTGGTGGAGCATCAACAGCTTCTTTCTGATGTGGTTTCTGAATTAAAATCATTCGGTTGCCGCGTTTCCATTTTCATGGATCCAAACCCTAAGGCTATGGAAGCGGTTGCCCGAACAGGCGCCGACCGAATTGAACTTTACACGGAGGCCTTCGCGGCACAGTATCCAACAAATCCGGCCCAGGCCATCAAACCGTACATTGAGGCTTCGAAGGCCGCCCAGGCAGCTGGGCTGGGCATCAACGCCGGCCACGACCTGAGCCTTCAAAATCTGGGATATTTGGTTCAGCACTTGGCAGGCCTTCAAGAGGTATCTATTGGTCATGCCCTTGTGGCCGATTGCTTGGACTTTGGTTTAAAAAATACCATAGGTATGTACCGCCGACTTTGCCAACCTTTGACCTATTGATATGCTGCACTCAACGGTTCACGGTCAGGGCCCGGCCCTTTTTGTTTTGCATGGTTTATTTGGCTCGGCCGACAACTGGTCAAGCCTTGGCAAACGCTGGGCCACCGAGTTTCAAGTGCACCTTATCGATTTGCGTAACCACGGCCGCTCCCCCCATTTTTTAACGCATTCCTACTCAGAAATGGCTCAGGATTTGCTTGATTACATGAGCCAGCATGCCCTATCTTCGGCCCATATTTTGGGGCATTCTATGGGAGGCAAGGCTGCTATGACCTTGGCTTGTATGGCTCCCAACTCGGTTCGCTCTTTGCTGGTTGCCGATATAGGCCCTTGGGCCTATCCCAAGCACCATGCTTCCATTTTATTGGCTATGCAGCAGCTGAATCCTGCGCAGTTTTCGCAACGCAAAGACGCAGAAGCGGCGTTCGCAACCAGTGGATTGGATGCAGGGACTCGGCTTTTTTTACTAAAAAATCTGCATTGGGAGGGCAGCACCCTGGCATGGAGGTTAAACCTTGATACCTTGGCCAAGAACATCGAACAAGTAGGTAAGCCATTGCCTTCTGAAGCTCAGTTCAAGGGCCCGGCTCTCTTTGTGCGCGGAGAGCTGAGCAGCTACATTCCGATGGATTCTGAACCATTGATACAGGCACACTTTCCACAGGCTAAACTTCAAACTTTGAGGGCTGCGGGGCACTGGCTTCATGCCGATCAGCCCGAGGCCTTTTATACGCTTGTCTTGGATTTTTTAAATGGGGATGAATGATTTTTTAGGGGGCGCCTATTCCCGCTTTCACCTGTAGTCGGCTTGCCAAACCGGTTGTCAGCTGCGCCTGCGGTGGCTCACACCTTCGCCTCCTCGGCGCGCTGCCAATGCCGGTTTGGCTTCGTCGCCTGCCGGTTCAATCGGGGGCGCGGGCGTCCTCAATCATCGAGCGCAAGGCATTAAGGCTGTCTGCTTGTTCCGGCCTTTTGTCGCGTCTCCACCTAAAAATACGTGGAAAACGCAAGGCAATTCCACTTTTGTGCCGCTTGCTCTTCTGAATCCCATCAAAGCCAATTTCAAACACCAACAAGGGCTCGACCCGGCGCACCGGTCCAAAGGAATCCAGGGAATGCTTGCTAACAAAACGACTCAACTCAGCCAATTCAGATGCGTTTAGGCCACTGTAGGCCTTTGCTACGGTAAGCAGTTCTCCGTTATCCCAAACCCCAAAGGTAAAATCGGTGAACAAATTTGCCCTGTTTCCATGGCCTCGTTGTGCGTAGGTTAAAACGGCATCAAAGCTTCGGGGTTCTACCTTCCATTTCCACCAATCGCCGCGTTTTCTACCCACTCCGTAGGTAGAATCCAACCGCTTAATCATGATTCCTTCTGCCCCTTGTTGAAGGGCTTCCTGTCGCTTTTGAACCCAAAGGTTTACATCGCCATTCCAAGCTGGCGACAAGCCAATTCGTGGCCATTCTGTCAATTTTTCTTCAAGCAAGGCCCTTCGTTCTTTTAAGGGCCACATGCGAATGTCTTGCCTTTGCCATTCCAAAATATCGTAGGCCATAAAGCCCACGGGAACCTCTTTCAACACCCTTGCACTAAGCTTTTTTCTGTTTAGCCTGCGTTGCAATTCTGAAAATGGTTTCCATGCTCCTGGCATTCCGGGCAACAATTCCCCGTCCAAAACCCAGTCTCCATCTATGGGCAAGGCCCCATCGGTGAGTTCGGGAAAGGCATCGGTAATAAGTTCTTCGCCCCGGCTCCACAAAAACGAATGCCCATTTCTGCACACCCATTGGCATCGAATCCCGTCCCATTTCCATTCTACTTGCCAATCTGTTGGATTTTCCTCTGGAACATCCGGGGAATAAGGATGCGCTAAAAAGAAGGGGTAAGGCTTGCTGATGTCGGCCAGGTTGTTGTTGTCTAAAAGCAATTCCTGCCATGATGTGGTATTGGGATTCCATTGGCCCGTAAGTCGGTACTGAATCTGCTCTGAATCTTGACCGGTAACCCTAGATAATGCTTGAACCAAAAGTCCCTTTGCCACCCCAACCCTGAATCCGCCGGTAATGAGTTTGTTAAACACGAATCGGGTGGCATGGGGCATGCTTTTCCAAGCTTCAAGCACAAAAGCTTGCTGTTGATCGGGCTTTGTACCCCGCTGTTCATCAATGGCCTTCATCCATTCGGTCAAACTTCCCCATAGTGGCTTTAGCTCGTGTTCAGGAAACAAATGGGTTAGGGTTTCAGCCAAATCGCCCGCCACGCTATAGCATTCAGCAAACATCCACTCGCTTAACCCCGCCTGTTGCATAGAAAGCTGCTTTAAAACAGAGCTGTTAAGCCTTCGTCCGCCAAGTTGACCACTAAGCAGAGCCAAGGCCCACAAGCCATCGGAATTTGCATTTTTTTCAAAAAAGGAAGCCAGCAAATCAACCTTTGCCTTCTGTCCCGAAGTCGCATCTAACCTATGGTACAAATCAACAAAATCCTTCATTCGTTTTCGTCATCAAGTTGTCCAAAATGGGTTTCCAGGGTTTGGGCCTTAAGTCCATTTTCGCGCAAATGCCGGCTCAATGCATCGGAATAGCCGTGGGTAATCCAAACCTGCTCGGCCTTTGATTCATGAATCGCGTACAAAAGACCATTCCAATCGGCATGGTCTGAAAGCACAAAGCCCATTTCGTACCCTGCTCTGCGCCGCATACCCCGTAAATGCATCCAGCCCGAAGCAGCGGCCAATTGGTGAGGTCGTTTAGGCAGGAAAGCACCACCGCGCGCTGCTCCTGGCGGAGCAATCAGCACCGGTAATTCATTCGAATGGGTTCGGGCATACCATCGTTTAGCTTCAGGCAGACCAAATCCATTTTTACGCAGAGCTTCGTGGGTTTCCCAAACGGAGGAATGAAGCACAACCGGTATGCCTTTTTTATGCAGACCCAAAAATACCCTCTGGGCTTTTCCCAGGGAATAAGCCAAAACCACAGGTAAATCACCTGCCAAGGTGCAACGCTGATACCAGGCTTCCATTTGGTCAAAAACCGTGTTTTGCTCTGGAAACTGAAAAAGGGGCAGGCCAAAGGTGCTTTCGGTAATAAAGGTATGGCAAGCCAAGGGTTCGAATGCATGGCTAAGCCCGTCAGGCCGTACCTTGTAATCGCCACTCACCACCCAAACTTCTCCTTGAAACTCCAAACGAACCTGGGCCGATCCGGGAATATGCCCTGCAGGGTGAAAGGACAAAGCCATTCCACGGATGTAGTGTTTTTGATTAAAGGCCAAGGTGTCAAGGTGTATGTTTTTACCTAGCCTTAGTTTAAGAACGTTTTTTGAGAAGAAGGGAGCCAAATAACTTCCCATTCCTCGGCGGGCATGGTCGGCATGGGCATGGGTAATAACAGCCCTTGCCACCGGCCTCCAGGGGTCAATGTAAAAATCTCCCCGTTCGCAATACAATCCTTCGGGACGTAAACTGAGCATAGCTTAAAGGTAACCTAAATTTGAGCAGAAGACTGCAAGGAACGAAGAGGCCCGGCCCCCGGATTGCAGCGGCAGGCAAGGGTGCAGCAGCGGCAGGACTGGCAGGGCAGCGGAGGCGACCACCGGGAGCCCCCGCAGGCCCTAGCCAGTCCCCGCTGCTGCGCCCTTGACTACAGCGGAAAGCCGGAAAGGGCCCCAAAAAATAAAAAATGAAGCAACCCAAAACGATGAAAATCGATACATTTAGCCTATGATTTCCATTCGATTTGAGGAAAATGGTGTGCTTCAGCGTGCGCGCGAGGTGCATAAGCAATACAATAAAAGCCGAGAAACCTGGGTTCAAGCCTTTTTGAATGGGCTAGGAGATTTGGGAGTGCAAATGGGGTACAGGGTTGCAAGCGAACTTCATGGCGGAGCCTGGCTTTCAGATTTAAGCTGGCTGCGCTGCCGTCAGGCAGACTTGAGCGATTTTGATGGACAGGCTTTGGCATGTCAACTGGTGTGGGAAACCCCCGATGAAATTTTGAGAAAACGGCTGCTTCAACTTGCTGTTCAGCGGGCGCAGGTGCGCTTGTTTGTATTTCATTCCAGTTCGCAAGGGCGCCACAATGAGGTGTTGGAAAAGGCGAAAGCCTGGTTGGATTTTCCTATGGTTTCTGCGGGACGCATATTGATGGTAAGTTCAGGAAATGTTGACCGGGATATACAATGGAGCCTGATTGAGGTTTAGGCTTCATCCATAGGCATCATTGCTTGTTGGGCAATAAAGAACAGAAAAAGCGCAAGCCCATGAAATAGCGCAGAATGGACTGTCCTTGCGGGCTAGCCTGTTCAATCCCTGCCGCGGCTCGTGGCTCAAAACCGTTCAGCGCCTAAATGGGGTTTTTAGATCGGCTTTGGATTCTTAATCCATTTATGCAACCGCGGTTGAACTCGATACATACATTGAACAAGAAGCCGATTAAAGGGGTTGTTCTGTCTTTTCCAGCGCTTGGCGGTTTTAGCGAACAAAGGCACTTCTGGGAATAGCTGAGCTAGGGCCTGCATTTGCGGGATGTAAACATTCCGCATGTAGTAGGTCATAATCAATTCTCTTTGCTGAAGGTCGTAAATGGGCCAATACCAAAGTGAAAATTTAGGTAAGTATGATTTTAAGCTATCAACACAGCGGTCTATTTCGATTTTTACATGGGAATGGTTTGTAACCCTGTACAAATCAATAAGGCCGAAAAGAGTATAAATAAACCCATTAAGGACGTAGCTGGGCGATTTAAGGGGGTACTCTTCAAGCCAAATTTGTCCTTGTTCGTTTTGCCTTCGTACTCCTCCAAGATGCACATCAAGCTTTAAAAATTCAAAGGCATCCATGGCCGTATCAATGAGTTCGGCTTTTCCGGTTAATTGATGCATGCGCAGGTAGAACGAGATGATTTCTCCTTGTGCCATGGCCGAGGGGTAGCCTGCAGGAATGCCGTATTTTTTGTTTTCAAATGGGATACGCCAACACGTTCCGTGGCTGGATTTTTCTTTGTTGGATTCGAACCATTCGAGCAAAACATCTAGTCTTTTTCTGTATTCAAATTGTTCTTTGTTGTACCACCAAACATCATGAACAGCAAACCCGAATTGGGCTAAATTAATGCAGAAATGAACGGCTTGGCTTCCGTAGCCCACCAAAGGAAGTCCGTTTTCTGCGAAGTCGCCGTACCTAAATTCAGCATAATCAAGCAAGGCGGGGCGCATGTCGATGTAATAGGGCCCCAATTCGGAATTCCAAGATGCATTGCCTACAGATAAATGAACGGTAGGGTTGTAAAAAACCCATCCTAGCGGGGCAGAGGGATTTCCAGAGCGGCCTTCAGGAAGTGTAGGAATTGTTGCCAAATCAAATGAATACTTGAATTGGCATCAAAGTTAATATTCTCTTAAAACCTCACCTCTTTTCTTCTAATTTTTGGAGTCGCAATTCCAAATCTTGGATTTTTTGGTCTTGCTCCTTGATGATTTGAAGCAAATAAACGGGCAGTCGGTCATAGTGCACAGAATAAGGCACTTGTTTGCTGTGGTCTAGAATTTCTTTTCCATTTTGGTCTGTTGCAGGAATTCCAGAGTTGCCGACCCATTGGCGTTCTGGTCCATAAACAACCAAATCGGGCAGTGTTTCATGGACTTCTTCTGCAATAAGTCCAACTTCTTTATTTCCACCCAATGCTGGCTTGAGTTGATATGCAACGGGGCGCAGGCGAAACAGATTTTCTTTATCGAACTGAAGCGGTTTAACATTGGTTTTCACATGTATGGTAGAGGACTGGGGTCTTAGTTCGCCGCTGGAAGTGCGTATAATGGTTGTGCCGGTTCCGGTTGTGCTGCTGCCTTGAATAAAGCGCTGGTTGGTTTCAATGGTGTTGTTGGCAAGAATGCCGCCACTGCTGGGGGTAGTTGTGGTTCCTACCCGTACTCCTGATGTTACATAGGTATGCCCGTCAACCTGTAAATCGTAGGTTGAACTGGAAGTGCTTCCGATGCGAAGCCGCCCTGCGATATTTGAAGTGGTGCTTGATCCATCGGCCAAGAAACCTCCGGTACCCACTGTTAAATCGAAAGATGAGTTTGGTGTTGTGGTTCCAATTCCAACCCGATCGGTACTGGTAACCACAATGGCATTGGTACATTCATAGTTGCCGCTTCCCGTACCACGAATGGTATAGTTGGTGTTTGAGGTTGTGTTGCAGTTTACGGTGGTTCCTCCTCCGCCCCCTCCAGAGGGTGCAGCCGGAATCCATGCCAGGCCGTTCCAGGTTAAAACATCGTTCAGAATTGGGGCCATGGTAGAAATTGGAGCGGATTGCAAGGCATTGGCGTTCCACAGTGGCGTGGATGTTTGAGCATCCATTACGTTTCCGTTTAGTGTCAAGCCGGTTCCGGCACTTATGGTACTTCCTCCGCCTCCATTGCCGGCTGTTTCAGCATACAATGCATAAGGAACACTTAACAATTCTCGGGTGCTCGACAAACTGTAGCTTGTTCCTCCGAAGGGGTCTGTAGCTGCTTCTAAAAAATAGGGGCCAGCCGACCAGACGATTCCAGAAAGGGAGCCAGAAACCACTTGACCTGAGCCGATTTCAGCGGTTACCAAGCCATTTGAATTGGAAGTAAGCGAATGGGTTTCTTGGTAAACGACGGATCCGGTTGGGGAGCCTTGGCGGATTTTGACCTCAAGCCCTACGCTCCCGTTTACCACCAAATTGTTGGCGGGATTTCGAACCACAGATTGGTAAGAAAATCGAGCTGGAGCTTGAGCCAACAAACCGACGGTTGCGGTAAGAGAGGTAAAGAGTAACATTTTGAATTTCATACGATTGCGGAATAAAATTAGTGTTTAACGAAAGGTATTTTGGTGTTCAGGTTGGTATATGGAAGTAGAAGGGTGTACGCTCCAGCCGGTAAATTAAGCACCGAAATGGATGGCTGTTGAAGGGATAATTCTCCTGTTTGAAGTTCTTGCCCCACTGAATTTAGAATACTATACTGGGTAGGTAAAGAGATGTGTTCAAGGCCTTTTAAATGGATGTTATTTGTTCCTGGATTAGGATACAATTTCAACGTATGCACTTCGACCACATCGGCACCCGTTAAAAACAATTCGGCGGGTTGCTGGACTCCCTCAGAAATGTAACCGTCAGGGCCTGAATAATGAAGAACGGCAACTTGCCCAAGCGACCATGAAAAGGCACCAGAACCCCCTTGGGCATCGCCCCCTGAAGATAGCACCTCTCTCTGCGCATGGATTGTAGAGAAACAAACTAGAAAACAAAGAGAAATAAACCCTGAAGAATGCAAAAATCGATTCATGGCACAAAAGATGAACAACTAGATTAACTCAAAGTTAATAAATATGGGTTGGATTAAGAACAACCGTTTGACATAAAAACAGAAATTCTTACTTCAATTTGAACTGCCTTGTTATTCCATAAGCATGAGCTGGCCTTGCAATTCAATACCTTCTCCAAATTCGCCTTTGCCCTTCAAGATGTAGAAATATACTCCAGTACTAAGTTGGGTATTGTATATGGATTGCCCGCAAAAGCAGCGTTGGCAATTCAAATCAGGGTTGGTTTTGGTGTTTTCGGTTTGAAAGACCAAGGCCCCCCATCGGTTATAGATATAAAAGTCGTAATCAATACAAGGATTAAAACCTGGGGCAAAAACTTCAAAATCCCAGCAATCGTTGCCTGGAATGCTTGGATTCCGAAGCAAAACATTGGGCATAATGGGAGTATTTATTGAATCCATTACAACCACCGGCAAAAGAATAGTAGATCGGCATCCTTCAGCATCGACAATGGTTAAACTCATTTTTTGGTTTGAAGCGGAGGGATGGTTGTAAATGAAGTTTGTGGCCGTTGTATCGGTTAGGCCGTCGTTGTTCCAATCCCAGGCAAAGGTGTAAGGGGGTGTCCCTCCATTTGAACTGTCTTGATACGCATTTTCCAGAGGGCATAGGGCCTGATATGTAAACAAGGCTTCAGGGTTAACAGAAACCACTCCATCAAGCAAAAGAGTGTCGCTGCAGCCTTTGTCGGTAGTAACTCTAAGTTGAATTTGGAAGGGGCCTACAGGTAAATTCGTAAAGCTTGGGTTTTGTTGATTGGAGCTATTAATGTACCCTGTTGGTGCGGTGATATTCCAGGCAAATCCGTTAATAATTTCTGGGCTAAGCACCGAAGATGTATCGGTTAATACCAAAGGCTGGCCTTCGCAAAGAGGCTGAGGAAAGGAAAATCCTGCAAGGGGAAGGGGGTGAACAACGATGGCGGGAGGGGTAATGGAATCAACACAACCTAGGTCGGAGGTTACAACAAGGGTAACTGGGAATGTTCCACTGCTGGTGAAGGTGTGCACAGCGTTGGCATTGGAAGCAGAGTTTCCATCGCCAAACAACCAAAGTTGTGAAACGATTTGACCGCTACCCAGGGTGCTGGTGTTTTGAAATTGAACCGTTAATGGAAGGCAGCCTTGGCTTGGATTGCTGGTAAAGGAAGCCGTTGGCATAGGATTAACCACCACGGTCATGGTATCTGCATCGTTTGGAATGGTGCATCCATCGGAAGCGGTAACAATGTAGGTTGTGGTTTGAATTGGTGTAACGTTATGCGGTCCTGGGCCTTGAGGTACACCATTGGTCCAGGTTAAGGTTGCATTTCCGTTTCCTCCTTGCATGTTGGCCCCAATTGAAGTTGTTTGTCCAAGGCATATTGTATCATCAGGGAGGGAATTAACCAAAAGAGGGGGACTAACAACCACCGTATCGTTTGCCAAAAGGGCCACACACCCATTCGCATCAACAACTTGAACCGATAAAACAATGTTCCCTGTAGCATTTAGAGGGATAGAAGAAGTGGTTGCCCCTGTATTCCAAACTTGGGAATATGGCGCGGTTCCCCCGCTTATTTGAACGTTTGCGGTAGAGGTTTGTCCGAAACAGAGCGTATTGGGGGCTTGAATATTAACCTGAGGAACAGGATGAATGTTTAGGGTATCTACGATGGTATCTAGGCAGCCATACATATTGGTGACTAGGAGTTGGACTTGGTAGTTTCCTGGGAGCGTGTAGGTGTGGGCTGGATTTTGCTGATTGGAGGAGTTGCCGTCGCCAAAATTCCAGTTCCATTGGGTAGGAAAAAAGGTAGATGATCCAGAGAATTGGCTGGGCTGGGCATTTTGGCATACGGGATTTAGAGACATGTTTGCCTCGGGCTTGGGGCGTATTACAACCTCGATCGAGTCGTAATTTGTAACGTTATTGCAGGTTGCTTCAAGCCGAATCTTGTAACGCCCGACTTGGCTGAAATAATAAATTAGGCTATCTGTTCCTGGAAGGGAAACCATAAGAACTCCGCTGCTGTCGCTAATTTGCCAATCTTGACTGCAAATAAGCCCAATGGTTGTATTGTTCCATAGAATAATGGAGTCGCCCAGGCAAATCGTGGTGTCAGAAACCACAAACTGAGGCACATTGTTGCAGTTGAAACAAATAATGTCGCTGTTTGGAACAATAGAAATGGGAGCAGGGGCGGGCGAAGCCGAAAGAATAGAAATAGGAGCGTAATTTGGATTTGGGGTTCCGGTTGTCAAACTGGGGTTAAGCATGGTAGGGTTGGGCGTTGTGCTGTATGGGCAGTTTGCCAACCCGCCTAGGCTGTCAACCTTAATAAACATGGGGTCAAAATACAGGGCTCCAAAACCTTGGGTGGAGGCCGAAACTAAAAATCCGCCGTCTTGAGTTTCTTGAATGCCCCAACCTTTATCAAGGCTGTTGCTCCCGTAGGTTTTACTCCAGAGTCTATTCCCAAGCGTATCATAGACATTAAAGAGCACATCGGCACCACCATTGCCCCAAGATGAAGTATATCCACTTTGTAAAATCAGGTTGCTTGAAGTGTAATTCACAAAATGCGACCTGTCTTCGCCAGGGCCTTGAAGTACTTTTGACCATTGGATGTTACCTGAACTGCCTTCAATGCTCATTAAAAGGAGGTCATAGCCTTGCCCCATACTGGAGGTAGATGCTGAAATAAGGAGGTTTCCCGATGGCGTTATCTTACCGGCCAAATCCCAATCAATGCCATCATTCCCGGCCATTCCATAGTTGCGGGTCCAAATTGGATTTCCCTGGGGATTTAATCGTGCAGCAAACATATCTTGTCCGCCAAAAGGCCCAATATATTGACCTGCAATAAAAATATCTCCACCCGGAAGAGCTTCCACATAGTTTACCCAAGCGTTGGTAAGTTCAACATTTTTTTGCCAAACAGGATTTCCATTGGCGTCTGTTTTTAAAATAAATCCATATTGCGGGCTGCCCCAAAATCCTCCCATTAAAAATCCCCCATCGGGAGTTTCATCTGTACAAAGTCCAAAATCGTCGTTAACGGTTCCGAAGGTTTTAGACCACTGCAATTGGCCTTGAGGGTTAAGCCTTACCAGCCAGGAGTCGTAGTTTCCGGCGCCATAAGACCGTGCCAATCCTGCAATAATAAACCCCCCATTGCTTGTTTGCCGTACAAATTTACCTCCCTCTTCATCGGGCCCACCGTAGCGGTTGTACCATTGGGTTACACCGCATTCGTCCACTTTCATAACGTATAAATCACACATTCCATGCCCCCCAGGGCCGTCGTCTTGACCGGTGCCAACAAACCCCATGTCGTTTGTTTCAGAAAAGGCCAAGCCAAAGTTCAACCCTGGAATTTTTTCAACCCGAAGGAAAGTGGTTATGTTGTTGGATTGGCCATGAAGCGACAACAAGCCAAGTCCTAAGGCCCAAGTTATGATCAGTCGGTTGATTTTCATGGCAAAATGGATAATTTGAACAATACGGAAGAGGAATAAGCACCTCAGGAAATTCCTTTCAAAGTTAAATTAATTGCTTTAAAATCAGATAAAATAAGGGTGAACATTGCAAAAATTAAAGTAAAGTTCAAACGAAATCGCAGGAGTACATTTTCGAGCGGTTCGAAAGGCACCCATAGAACAGAAACGGAATTCTAGCCTTATTCCATGATCATTAATTGGCCTTGAAGTTCAATTCCTTCACCGAATTCCCCCTTGCCCTTCAAAATATAGAAGTAGGTTCCTGTAGAAAGCGTTGTTTGATTGTTGGTTTGGCCGCAAAAGCAACGCAAGCAATTCAAATCTGGATTAAGTGAGGTGTTCTCGGTGCTAAAAACCAAGACACCCCAGCGGTTGTATATCCATAAATCGTAATCAATGCATCGATTAAAACCCGGGGCAAAGGACTCAAAATTCCAACAATTGTTTCCTAAGATACTGGGATTTAGGTGCAGTACGTTTGGCATTATGGGGTCGGCCACCGATTCCATTACCATAACATCGATTAGGGTGTCTGAGCGGCAGCCCAAACTGTCGGTAACCGTTAACATAACTTGCTGTCCCGATGATTGAGGGTGCACATAAGAAAACGATTGAACCGTTGTGTCGGTAATGCCATCGTTGTTCCAGTCCCATGCCAAGGAATAGGGCGGTGTGCCCCCTTGAGTACTATCCTGATAAACGTTTTCTTTAAAGCAAAGAGATTCATAACCAAAGTAGGCCTGTGGATTTTCAGAAATCAACCCTAATCGGCTTAGGGTATCAACGCAACCGCTGTCGGTGGTTAAAATTAATTGCACCTGAAAGGTCCCCGCAGGCAAATTCAAAAATGAAGGTTCTTGAAGGGAAGAGACATCATTGTAGCCATTGGCTCCATTGATAAGCCAGGAATAACTTGAAATTTGACCTGGCCCGGAGAAAGAGGACGTGTCTGTAAGGTTTACCGGGCTTCCTTCACACAAGGGTTGAACAAAGGAAAACCCAGGACGAGGAAGTGGATTGACGGTAACCCAGACATATCCGGTTGAGACACACCCGGCGGTGTCGGTGATGGTAACAGCGTACATACCAGCATTACCTTGACCAACGCCTTCGAGCATGGGATTAGCCGCCAGGGAACTGAAATTAGAGGGGCCAACCCAAACAAAACCAGGCCCACTGGAATTGGATTGAAGGCGCAAGGTGTCTCCTTCGCACAAAGGCAAATTAGCCGTTGGGACAGCCGGGCTTCCAACCAAATCAACCACGACATCATCGGTTACGGTTATTTGGCTACCGTCGCAGCGGGTATAAACAACCTGAGCGGTATAGGTTGTTTGCGTATTTGGGCAAACCGTAACGGTGTCGCCCTGCCCAATTGGATTTCCGCCCTCGAACCAACTAACCTGATACGTTGGCGCACCATTGGGAACAAACCTCCAGGCTTCGTTTGCCGCAGTCCAGGGACCCGTATTTCGGTTTGGAGGAACAACAGCATTGGTGGCCGAGGCATCTTGAATTCCAATAAGGGCATTCCCGCTGTTCCAGGTAGCGCAGGTTGGCTTGTTTTGAATGTAAACCTCAATGATATTCGTGGTTTCATACAAAACAATTTGCTGGGTAGTCTGAAGGTTGTTGCAACTGAAGTGGCAAACATTAGAGAAGTTAAAAACGAAGGTTCGACAAGGAGCATTGCCCGAAACTTGAACTGCTATCTGTCCGCAAATAGAAGGGTCAATGTCGTGGTAGGCTCCATAGATGGTGTTCGGAAACAACGTATTGCTCGGCAAGCTTGCGTTAAATGCCCAAGCGCAATAGTTGTTTGCCTGAGTTACATCAAATGTCAATACCCCGTTGGTTCCAACCACCACCTGATTGTAGGCTCCACCAAAGAAGCAAAAAGGGTATGGGAGCGGCTGTATTGAGCTCCAAATATCATCAATCCCAATAAAAAGCGGAGTGCCCGCCGTGAATGGGAAGGGAGGGTTGTATGGAATGGATTCAACCGTGTAAGAGGTTGTTTCGCCTACGCGAAAAGGTTTGGCCACCAAATCTAAACAGGAATTGGTGCAAGGCACTAGGGTGTCGTTTCCTGCAAAAACCTCGGGGCATCCTGGCTGAGCAAAGACAGGTATGGAGCTAAAAATTCCCCAAAAAACGATCAATAAAAGCCGCATAAAAAAGAGTAGGTTGATTGCAAACATACGCAGACAATTTTAAGAAATTAGTATTTAAGACAATCCCAATCCACAAACCGCTTGAATTCCCCGATGGAGTATTCCCGTTTTTAAGGTATAGACCAACATTCCCCTTGATTTGTTGCTGCATTCTGAATTAAGACATGCAAACCCTTACGTTTAGAAATCCGATACGGTTATTTTCATCGGGGAATTGGCTTTGCCATACCTTGCCCATTGCCTATCTTTACCCCTATGAATACGTTTTCTTTTCACGAGGATTTTGAGACCGCCGATTGGGTGTCGGCGGTTAAGGCCTCGATAAAAAATCCTGATGAACTGAAATCCCTTGTTAAAACGGATTCAGATGGCCTTGGAATTAAGGCATTGTATCGTTCAGAAGATGTTGAAACGGCCTACCCGCTTCCTGAAAACCAAGGCAAATGCGAAATTTGGCAGCGCATACAAATTGAACGTGTTTCCAGAGCAAATAAACGAGCCCAAGAAGCCTTGAATGGAGGGGTAAGCGGATTGATATTTAGCCATACAGCGCTTCCTTCAGAGAACGATTGGGACAGATTGCTTGAGGGGATTCATCCCGACTGGGGCTTGCCAATATTTTGGGACCTTGCAGATTCTTCAACAGCAGGCGTGTTTCTGTGGATTGACTATTTATTGCGGCAAGGATATGAACTTGATTCGATTAAGGGTGGCGTTTTATTGGATCCATTAACATTGGCTGCACGCCAAGGTAAAATGGAAGGCGGAAGGACAAGCGTTTTCGACGTGCTTCATAAAACCATTGAATATGCATTGGCTGAAATGCCAAGGGGCAACTGGTTGCACGTTCAGGCTGGATTTTATCGGGAGTGCGGCTGCAGTCCCGTTCAAGAATTAGCCTTTGCTTTGGCCTTGGCCTCAGATTATTTAGAAGAACTTTCCAACAGAGGAATGGAAGAAGACAGGTTGCTTTCAACCATAATGTTCCATTTTAGTTCATTAAGTACCTCTGATTATTTTACCGAGTTGCTCAAGCCTAGGGTGTTTTTGTTGTTGTGGAAAAACCTGTTGGATTCTAGGTCTCTTGCATACCAAAAACCCCATATTCATATAGAAACTGCTGAGCGCAATAAAACCCTGTACGACGCTCACAACAATTTGGTTAGGGCGGGAATTGAAAGCCACGCCGCCTTGGTTGGTGGCGCTGATAGCCTTTCAAACAGAGCGTTTGATGGGTTTTTTAGGGAACCAGATGCCGCCTCGTACCGTTGGGCCAGAAACATCGGATTAATTTTAAGAGAAGAGGCTGGTATAAATTGGGTGGCCGACTCGGCCAAGGGCGCCTATTTTCTTGAAAAAAGAACCCAACAGTTGGCCGAAGCCGCTTGGAGCTTGTTTTTAGAAATCGAGGCATTAGGGGGTATGGCAGATGCGCTTAAGTGCAATTTTATTCAGCAGCAAGTAGCGTTTAAGTCGGAGGAAGAAAAAAAAGGGTTTTTAGGCCGCAAAAAAGTGCTGGTAGGAAGCAACACCTATGTAGACGATAGGCAAACGATGTCAAAGGAGTTTACCCGAATTCTTCCAGCGGAACCAGAAGAAGACATTCAGTTTTTAAAACTTAGGCCAGAAAGGCTAAGTGAGGGTTTAGAGGTGGAACGTTTAAAAATGGAAGCAACATCTTCAAAGTAAGGAATGAAACCAGCATACAAAAAATTGAATTTACAGGCGTTCAAGACTCCGACAGCGATGAACACCGAAGCGTTTGTTAGCCCAGAAGGAATTTCTTTGAAATCAAGGTATTCCGCTGAGGATGTTTCTGAATTTAGGCATGCGGATAGTTTGCCGGGACTGGCTCCGTTTTTAAGAGGCCCATATCCCACCATGTATGCGATAAAGCCATGGACATTAAGGCAGTATGCAGGGTTTTCAACCGCAGATGCCTCGAATGCCTTTTATCGGAGAAATTTGGCCGCGGGCCAAAAAGGTTTGTCGGTAGCCTTTGATTTGGCTACCCATAGGGGCTATGATTCTGACCACCCTCGGGTGCAAGGAGATGTAGGAAAGGCTGGGGTGGCTATTGATTCGGTTGAAGACATGAAAAGGTTGTTTGATGGAATACCTTTGCAAGAAATGTCGGTTTCTATGACCATGAATGGAGCGGTTCTCCCCATTATGGCTTTTTACATAGTTGCTGCCGAAGAACAAGGTGTTTCGCCCGACACGCTTTCTGGCACCATCCAAAACGACATTCTAAAGGAGTTCATGGTGCGCAACACCTACATATACCCGCCAGCTCCAAGTATGCGCATTATTGCGGATATCTTTAAATACACTTCGGCATCAATGCCAAGGTTTAATTCTATTTCGATCTCAGGGTACCATATGCATGAGGCTGGTGCCCCTGCCGATTTGGAACTTGCATATACCTTGGCCGATGGCCTAGAATACGTTCGAACAGGTATGGCAGCGGGGCTGAACATCGATGATTTTGCCCCAAGACTTAGCTTCTTCTTTGCCATTGGCATGAACCATTTTATGGAAATTGCAAAGCTAAGAGCCGCAAGGCAAATGTGGGCTGAATTGCTGTCGGGCCTTGGCTCTTCCAATCCAAAATCTTTGATGTTGCGAACGCATTGCCAGACTTCGGGCTATAGCCTTACGGAGCAAGACCCTTTTAATAATGTGGTTCGAACCGCAAATGAAGCGCTGGCCGCGGTACTCGGGGGAACACAGTCTTTGCACACCAACAGTTTAGATGAGGCCATTGCCTTGCCTACCGATTTTTCGGCTCGAATAGCCCGAAACACGCAATTGATTTTGGCAGAAGAAGCCGGAATCACTCCATTTATTGACCCCTGGGGGGGCAGCCATTATGTTGAATACCTCACAGGAATGCTTATTCGGCGAGCAAAAGAACACCTAACAGAAATTGAAGCCTTGGGCGGAATGACCAAAGCCATCGAACAAGGTTTGCCAAAGCGCCGTATTGAAGAGGCGGCAGCTAAAAAACAGGCGCGCATTGATAGTGGGGAAGAGGTGTTGATTGGGGTAAACGCCTATCCCTGTGAAGAAACAACCCAGATAGAATTATTGGAAGTAGACAACCAAGAGGTTCGAAATGCGCAAGTAAGAGGCCTTCAAGATTTAAAAGCCCGCCGAGATGCGAAGGCGGTGGCACTTTGCCTTCAAAATTTGGCAAAAGGTGCGGCTGACCCGAATGCCAATGTATTGGAATTGGCTATTGAGGCAGCAAGAGCCCGGGCTACACTTGGTGAAATTTCAGATGCCTTAGAACAGGTTTTCGGCAGGTATCAGGCACATATTCAAACTATTTCTGGTGTTTATTCCTCAGGTATGAAAAACGATATGCAATTCAAAGAGGCCCAAGCCAGTGTTCATTCCTTTTTAAACAGTTCTGGTCGCCGCCCCAGAATTCTGGTTGCAAAAATGGGCCAAGATGGTCATGATAGAGGTGCTAAGATTATAGCAACCTCATTTGCCGACCTAGGGTTTGACGTAGATGTGGGCCCCCTATTTCAAACTCCCGCCGAGGTCGCAAAAATGGCGGTAGAAAACGATGTCCATTTTCTGGGAATTAGCTCTCTGGCTGCCGGCCATAAAACGCTGGTTCCTGAAGTAATTAAAGAACTAAAATCCTTTGGTCGCCCTGATATTATTGTGGTGGTTGGGGGCGTTATTCCTTCGGCCGATTATCCCTTTTTGTTTGAGGCTGGCGCTGCGGCTGTCTTTGGACCGGGTACTAAAATACCCCAAGCCGCCGTTCAATTGTTGAAGCTGCTCGAAAGCTAAGTTTCATTTTTCCTTATCTTAATTCATTCTTTATTCATGGAACCCATTTTAATCTACCTGATTCTATTTTTGTTGATTCTGATTTTGGGCTTAATGTTGGTTCGAAAAAACGGCCCCATGCCCGAATTGGATACCATTAAGGAAGCGTTGATTCGATTTGATGCCGCTCAAGAAAAAACAGCTAAGTTGTTTCAAGACGAATTGCAGCGCCAAAGAACAGAGTCGCAAGCCCTGGCGCGTGGCGACCGAGAGGAATTGACCAAATCACTGCAGCAGTTTAGCCAAGCGTCTGCAGTGCAGTTTCAAACGTTGGTTGAACAAATGAAAGTTAGCTCAACCGAGCAGATAAATCAGCAAAAAGAACAAAGTGTAGCTGCCATTCAAAGTTTGAAAGAAGTTAGAGAGTCCATTGAAAAACAATTGAATGCCATTCGAGAAGACAACGAAAAGCAACTCAATCAAATGCGGCATACCGTTGACCAAAAATTGCACGAAACCCTAGAGAAACGACTAGGAGAGTCGTTCAAATTGGTCAGTGAGCGCCTTGAACTTGTTCACAAAGGGCTGGGTGAAATGCAAAGCATTGCTACGGGGGTGGGCGATTTGAAAAAGGTCCTAGACAACGTTAAAACCAGGGGTATTTTGGGCGAATATATGCTTGAAAATATTTTAGAGCAATTGCTAACTCCTGACCAATATGAACGAAATGTAGCCCCCAAAAAGGGCAGCCAAGCCAACGTTGAATTTGCGGTAAAATTACCGGGCAAAGAACATGCAGAGTGGGTTTGGCTCCCAATTGATTCAAAGTTCCCTATTCAATCTTATGAAAAACTATTGGTGGCATACGATGCCGGAGACCAATCGTTAATTGAACAAAGCAGCAAGGAACTTCTGAAAGCAGTAGAAGGATTTGCCCGCGATATCAGTCAGAAATACATAGACCCTCCCCATACGACTGATTTTGCACTTATGTTTTTACCTATTGAAAGCTTGTACGGTGAAATTCTTCGACATCCTGGGTTGTTTGAGAATTTGCAGCGCAGCTACCGGGTTACCGTGGTTGGGCCTACCACCCTTTCTGCTTTGCTGAATAGCCTTCAAATGGGTTTCAGAACCCTAGCTGTTCAACGCCGCAGTTCCGAAGTATGGAAAATTTTGGAAGCCGTTAAAACCGAATTTGATAAATTCCAAGTTCAATTGGAAAAGGTGGACAAACAACTTAGCAGCGCATCACGCTCCCTGCAAGATTTGAGGTCAACACGCACAAGCGTAATGACCCGTAAACTGCGCGAAGTTAGTTTGCTTGACCCCGTAGAGGCAAGGGCACTGTTGGAACTCCCCGAGGGCATGGATGAAGACAATGAAGGGGTTGATTTGGAGGACCAAGATTCGCCCGACTGAATTGACATTTTACCCTTTTTCAGTTTAGGTGGCCCCGGGCGAGGGATTGCAGTGGAAATGCCCGCAGGGCATTGAAACGGAAAGCCCGGTGCCGGCCCTTAGGCCGGCACGCCCCCCAATAAAAAAACCGCCCCAGAAATGCAAAGCCCTTTAAATCAGTCGACTATTTAAGAGCGGCGGCATTCTCAAAAAGCGAAAAAGTGTTAATAAATGCAAAAACACCCCCTGTTTTACTTGACAATTTTGCTGAGCTTTGCGTACTTTGAAGCTCACCGGTGAAACAGTGTTTTATTTTTTGCTTCGTCACGTAAAGGGGTGGCGAAGAACACTTAGGGTTCTTTGAGCGTGAAGTTTATGCGAACATTTGAACGTCTGTAAAAGGATATTCTGTGTTCGCCAGGGGGTCTCAGAAATGCCTCTGATGGATGCAAAGGCAACTTTGCTGAAATTCGGGGCGGGAGTTTTGGGAATGAGATGGGTGAAAGGGCAAATCACCATTATTGCGAAGGATGTGAAGTGGAATTATAGGTGCTTTTATACGAAGGTCAAAGCACTGGATTTAGGTAGAGCGTCCTTCTGGAATTTTCTGTAAGGAAGCGAACAACGGTTCGAACGATTAGCCTCGCCTTTTTAGGTTGAGGGTAAATGGTATTGGTTGCAAGTGTACGCCTAAATAGAGCGCTTGCATTTTTTGGAATTTCGATGGAATTTCCCGGTAAGGGCCCTTTTCGGGGCAAATCAATTTAATGGCTCGAATCTGTTCCCAATAAAAAATCAAGGCCCCTTGCAACCACCGACCTCATAACCTCAATCCCTT
>Ga0169931_10001310_pt1 | contig 41096 bp, 37 predicted proteins | sample Kivu_15m_20L_FD_129675 | JGI IMG/M metagenome (GOLD analysis project Ga0169931, IMG submission 129675) | Freshwater microbial communities from Lake Kivu, Western Province, Rwanda to study Microbial Dark Matter (Phase II) - Kivu_15m_20L... | ecosystem: Environmental > Aquatic > Freshwater > Lake... | reverse complement strand
CCAAAAGCAGATTCAACTCAGGTCCGGCACGAAGTGTCGATGCCAACCGAGAAAGCTTTAAGGCGATCGGAAGAGCCAGCAAAGGCATGTACGCAGCCCAATCGCGACTCTCGAACCACCAAAAAACCCCTAGTGCGAACGGACTCATCAACAGAACCGAGATCTCCCGGCGAGCAAAAGTCTCTCCAAAGCGCGCCGCAAGCGTCCTCTTGCGGGCTTTTTGATCTCCAGGAATGTCTCGCAAATTATTGATCGCAATCAAAACCGTCGACAGTAGCCCCACTTGAAGGCCAGCCAAGAGTGCTTGAGCTGGAAAAATCCCATCGTTCCAAAGGAATGAAATTCCACCGACGGCAACGAATCCAAAGAACAAGATCACAAAAAACTCACCTAGGCCCAAATACGCAAGAGGGAAAGGTCCACCCGTATACGCGTATCCAGCCAAACAGGAAATCAGACCAACCGCAACAATCGGCCATCCCCCTTCCACTACCAATGGAATCCCGAGAAAAATCGCCATGAGAAAGCAAAAAACTGCAACGGCCATCACGGTCTCAGGTCGAATCCAGCCCTGAGCAGTCACACGTACAGGCCCCTGCCTCTCGGCCGTGTCCGCGCCTTTTTTGAAATCCTGAACGTCATTTACCAGGTTAGTTGCGATCTGAATAAACAGGGAAGATCCCAGCGCAAAAAACGAAATCCAGAGGCGATCGGCGGAGCGCGGAACCGTTAGGCTATAACCCAATGCGGAGCCCACAATGATCGGCGCCAAGCTAGCCGATAAAGTCTTTGGTCGAGCAGCAAGGACCCAGGCCCGTAACCACTCCTTCCATCCTTGGGGACGCTTCATTTTCAGGGCTTCTTGATGACTCGAACTCGAGTTCAGAGTGACTTCCGCGCTCATGATGATCTACCTTTCGGGAGCCCCAAGGTTGGGGAACTTGTTTCTTTCAAAACCTCGTACTCAAACGTTGATGAATTTTTTCGGCGAGCACCGCCGGTTGCTCGAGCGGAACTCGATGCCCCGCATTCGAAACGCGCCACCATTGTCCTGGAATTCGCGAGGCTTCAAGCTCTGTGTAAATCTGAGAAAACTTTCGATCCGCCTCCCCACAAAACCAAAGCAGATCCCGAGTATAAACGTGTCGTTTGAGATCATCACGAAGGTCGGCTTGTTGAGCGAGGCTTCCATTTCGGAGAGCCCAGGCCCAGTCTTTTCGGTAATCTTGGACTGACCTGATTTGCTCATCTGATGGAGCAAATACCTGCCCCGATTGGAACACGGCCTGTGAGTTCCAATCCTCTAGGAACTGCCCACCCTCAAAACCATCCGCTTCGAGGCGAACTGCCCACTCCTCATCACTCGCCTCGCGAGCACTTCGCTCTTGCGTGGCATCTTCCGGTAGTCCGGGATGTGCAGAAATCACGACAGCAAGATCGAGAGAAGGAACAGAATCATCGAGCAGACGATGAAGGAGAACGCGGCCCCCTAAGGAATACCCCACCATCACTGGACAATCCGGCAAAGCCCTTGCCCACTCCAACAGCATCCCGTGAGGATTTTCACGAACCCCATTCCAAACCCGAGGTTTGAGGCCTCGCTCTCGCAATGCCTGAAGCAAGGGTTCAAAAAAGGCATCATCCCCCAGGAATCCGGGGATCAGTAAGACTTCATTCCGACCTGCAATGGGCTTCGACATACTCCCAAAATCTCCGTGTTTCCTCTGGTTCCGGTAACAACTCCACCACACTCACATCCTGGGATCGAGCGTCCCCAAGCGTGGTGTGCTCCAAAGACCAAATCCTCGACCATTGATCAAATCGCAATTGATGCGCGGTCAAAAACCGCGAACTTGCAAACATCCTCTCAAAGATTCGGCCTCCGGAATTATTGATCACCACGATCCGAATCTTTCGACCAGGCACATACTGAAGCGCCCAGGGGCCGGTGAAATCATACAGTGTCGTCAAATCTCCAAAAAAACCCCAGTTTTCTTGGTTTTTTTGTGCCGTCCCAAAAAAGGTACTTAACTGACCATCAATCCCATTGGCGCCCCTATTTTCCTGAAAACGCCAGTTCGCAGACCGATGTTGAACGAAACCGTTCCATTCCCGAATCGGCAAGCTATTCCCCAAGTAAATGCACGCATGGTCTGGAATTTCTGAGGCGAGTTGCGCAATCATGCTCGGCTCGGATTTTGGAAATAGTCGTATCGCTTGATGACGTACTTGAGCATTCGCCTGATCCAAATTCAGAAAGCGACTCCACGCATCTTGCTCCCAATCCCTTACGGAAGTCTGTGGTAACGGCCCTAAACTGTGAGCCACACCAAGCATCACTGTGCTCTCTCGGGCAAGGCCAGAAAAAGGAAGTTCACTCAAATTCCAAACGGATACAGCGGGGAGATCTTCCAGATCTCGCCAAAAACGAAACGAGGGTACCCCGCCTAAACGAATCACCGACTTCACTTCTTGAGTTTTCAGCGCACGCCGAGCCCAAGTCTCTCCCCCTTGAATCAGGCCAGGAAGAGCCGTAGTTTCGTGGCGAAGCCCACTGGAGGCCTCTGCTAGAATAGGGATCCTTCTTCCGCGCAAAAACTGCAAAACCTCACTGCGGATTTCTTCGGTCTCTAAGGCGCCTAGAACAATGAGCGGTCGAACGAGCTCATCCGTAGCTTGAGGGAATGGCGGAACAGGGAGATGCTCTCCTCTGGTCATTTCCACTCCGACATTCAGGAGTCGACTGATTTCAGCGGTACGCCCCTCGGAGAAACCACTCAGGAGAGGCTCAGAAAAACACACGTTTAACTGCATCGGAGCGTGCAGGTTCCACTCCAAAACAAGTGGATGCTCCCCTTGCTCCAGGTCCACACTTTGGGGGGCGTATTTCCCAAATATCTCCGCCTGATCGATCGCTTGAGGAGCCCCTGTTCCCCGATAGTTCTTGGGTCGATCGGCAGTCATGAGCAAAAGAGGCAATCCCGTGTAAAAAGCCTCTACGACAGCAGAATAAAGCTCGGTCACTGCGGTACCTGAGGTCGTAACGACCGCAACTGGGCGCCGATCTCGCTTGATCCTCCCCAAAGCAAAAAAAGAGGCCTGCCTCTCATCAAAAAAATTAAGAACCTCGATCTGCTCAGACTGCTCACGGGCAAGATCATCCAATAGCTCGACCCAAGGAGCATTCCGCGCGCCGGGACAAAGACAAAAAGTCTTTACTCCCTTCTTGAGAGCAAACTCAAGGGTACTGCTTGCCAACTGCAGATTATGAAAGGAAGCCACATCACTCATGACAGGCACTCCCCTTTCCATCCTGGGAGATCAAAGGTTCTGCAAATCGACTCCATCTTCAGTAAAATTTCGGACCACTCCTTGTCCAACTGGCTCTCCGCTACCACACCAGCTCCCGCCCAGAGCTTTAATCCTCGAGCATCAAACTGGATCTGACGAATGGCGACCAAAGCCAGTGCAGAACCATCCGGAAAAACAGCACCAAAAGGCGCACCAAAACTTTCTCTACGATCAAAGGCGTCCATCTTATCCAACCAGCGATGCCCTGCTTTGACTCGTGGATGAACTCCGAGTGCAGCAGTGGGGTGCATCAATAGCAGAAGCTGTTCGAAGCTCACCTGAGAAGGGAGCTCAGCTTCAATGGGAGTATGCAAATGCTCCAAGATCCCAAACCTCAACACCTCGGTAGGTCCGCGCCGCAAAGTGCCTGGAATCGCGAGGCGATCCAGACGCCCTTCGATGTCCTCGACCACCGCAAAGTGCTCCGACTGATCCTTTGAGGTCTGACCAAATGCGGATGAAAGTTGCGTCCTTTGGGTACCCGCAAGGGCCATCGTCGTTAAGCGGCGGCCTGTATCGAGAGCAAACAAGACCTCAGGAGTCGCGCCGATAAACCCCTTCCCCTCTTTGCAAAAGCCATAAGCGTGCAGATGAGAAGGGAGCTGCGGAACCCGAGTGAGCAAGGCAACCACTTGGGCAAGGAGAGAGTCTTCATCCTCCCTGGAATCCTCCCGAAAAAAAGCCCGGCAAGAAGCCACAGGAACGCCCTTTTTCAAAACGCCGGCTTCAATCCATTCCTGAAGCGTCTCGAAGTGAGCTTCAAAAAAAGCCTCCCTCGGCTTCTCCCAGAATACTGAACGCGCTCGTTCCGACACCTGAGAGGCATCAATACCCCAATGACCCAGCCACTGATCTCGGCGAACCAGAGTGGTACCCCCTCCCCCTGAAGGGGATAACCAGGGGAGTCGATTTTTGAGGAAGAAATCGGAGAACCAAACGGAAGGAGTTTCTGCTTGTGGACTCGAGGAAGCGGACCACTCGCCTCGCCAGATCCAGTACAAATCTGGAGCGACCTGTAAAAAAGCCCAGTCTTTCCACTGTTTCTGAATCTCAGCTCCCATTAAAAATTCCCTTCAGACTCCCAATTTCCACCGCACGATGCAAACGAATAAACCCTTGAAACTCGGCCTGTTTCGTACCATAGCACGGAGCAGCTTAAACATTTTTTTGGCACCCCTTTATAGTTTAATGCATCTTGAACTATAATGAAAGACGCCACCTGGTAGGAGCCCATCTAGCTCGCCTTCTGCGAAGGTTCTCTCCATGGTGGAGATTCTTTAACGGTCGATCCAATTGAAGGTCGTGACAGTATGAAAACGCGTGAGATTCGAGTGGGAAGTTCAGTAATTGGGGGAAGCGCATTCAGCGTCGTCGCAGGCCCCTGCTCCATCGAAAATCAAAAGCAACTCATGACCGTAGCCAATCACGTCTCGGAACGAGGTGCGGCGATGCTCCGTGGGGGCGTGTTCAAGATGCGAACCGACCCAAAGAGCTTTCAAGGTTTGGGAAAGGACGCACTTCCTTTGATCCGTGAAGCGAAAGCCGCTACCGGACTTCCGTTTGCAGTCGAAGTCGCCGATCCATCTCACATTGAATTCTTTGCTGACGATGTGGACGTTCTTCAGGTCGGCTCACGCAACATGCACAACTATTACCTGCTCAAGGAGCTGGGCAAGACGCGAAAGCCGATTATCCTCAAGCGAGGGCTCGCTGCTCATCTCAAAGAGTGGATCCTAGCCATCGACTACATCGTGGCCGGCGGAAACGAACAAGTGATTCTCTGTGAGCGTGGGATCCGTACGTTCGAACCCGAACTCCGAAACACCGTTGACCTTGCTGGAGCTGTCTGGGCCCAGCAGAAGTCGGGCTTCCCGGTGATCCTGGACCCTTCACATGGAACTGGGAGCCCAGACCTGATCGCTCCGATGGCCAAGGCTGCTCTGGCCGCAGGACTCGACGGCATCATGGTTGAAGTCCATCCCAATCCAGCTTGTGCCCTTTCGGACGGGTTCCAGGCGCTGACTCTCGAAAACTTTGATCAACTCATCACCGGCCTGCACCCGATTGCTCAGGCCCTGGGTAAGAAAATTTCACGTAACGGATCGTCCGAACAGAAATAAGGCCCCACGAGACTCGTCTCGTTCGGCTCTTTGACAGGAGACTGTATTTCATGAGTCCAACTTCCTCCCTTCAAAATCGCTCTGAAAAAGCTACTCGCATCCACGAAATGTTCAGCGATGTGGCTCCTCGATACGACCTCCTCAATGACTTGATTTCGTTTGGCCGCCTTCATGCTTGGCGCAAAGAGTGCGTTCGTCAGAGTTTGGCCCGGCCCGGGCAGAGCGTTTTGGATCTAGCAACTGGCACAGGTGACCTTGCGCTCGAGTTTAAGCGCAAAGTGGGAGGCTCTGGAAAGGTTCTCGGAACTGACTTTAACGAAAAAATGCTCGATCAAGCTCCTGCGAAAGCAAAAACAGCCGGTCTTGAGGTGGAGTTCGAACTCGCAGACGCAACTCAGTTGAGCTACCCGGATTCGAACTTTGATATCACCAGCATTGCTTACGGTATCCGCAATGTCGATCGCCCCGATCAGGCGATTCGAGAAATGTGTCGTGTGACTCGACCCGGTGGACGAGTGATGGTTCTCGAAACCGGCCAGTCGACCATTCCTGGCTTCCGGGCCCTGTTCCGATTTTACTTTGGCCGAGTCATGCCACTCTTGGCTGGACTCCTCGGCGGAAACGTCAGCGCCTATCAGTATCTCCAAAAATCAGCGGGCGAGTTTCCCAGCGGAGAAAAATTTGCAGAGTTGATGAGAAACAACGGAACCTTTGAGTCAGTGACCGTGACTCCCTTGTTTTTTGGTGTGACCTACCTCTACTGTGGAGTGAAAGCGGGCGCCCATCCAACAGCGAATCACTCCTCCTCTTAATGGCTCAACCCCCCGTTCTCGACGCAAATGAAGCAAGCAACTTTAGAGACCATCATCGGCTATTTGGAAGAGATCGAAGAACTTCTCAAGTTGGCGGGGGAAAACCCATTTAAAATTCGCGCTTTTCAAAAAGCGATCACCACTCTCGGCACGTATTCCGCCTCAGAGCTCGGAGAACGAGCGAATACTGGAACGCTCACTGAGTTAGACGGAATCGGCAAGGGCATCGCTGAGGTCCTCACCGAGTTCCTCGTTCAGCACAAAACTTCCGCTCGCGATGATCTCAAGAAAAAACTTCCCCCTGGTCTGATTGAACTCACCCAGATTCCAGGTCTGGGCCCCAAAAAAGCACTTCAGCTGATCGAGGGCTTGGAGATCCACTCCTTGCGTGAACTCGAGTATGCATGCCGAGAAAACCGGCTCCTCCACCTCAAGGGCTTCGGCGAAAAACAGCAGTCGAAGATCTTGGATGGAATTCTTTTTTTGCAGTCGACCGCAGGAAAATCTCAGTTGGGCGAAATCCTGGACCCCGCACTCCTCGTCGAATCTCAGCTCCAAAAAGAATTCCCAACCCACACTCTGGCTCTCACAGGAGAGATCCGTCGCCGACTCGAGATCATCCAAAAAGCAGAACTGTTGGTCTCGGGAGGGAACTCTGACACCCATCAGGCGATTGAAGCCCGAGCGCATGAACTCTGGAGAGAGCAAGCTATCTCGATTCCACTCGTGGTCCATTGGTCTGAACCACAGGCATTTGGAACACACCTCCTTGAGACCACAGGATCCATCGCGCATCTCCAAGCGCTCGATTCTCTCAGGCATCCCCTACCGAAAGTCGCCGATGAGAAAGAGATCTATGTCAGTCTGAATCTCCCTTGGATCGCGCCCGAGATGCGCGAAACAGGTGAGGAGATCTCACTCGCTCAAGCCCATCGCCTTCCCTCCCCTCTTCAAGTTGCGGAGTTACGTGGTTTTTTTCACTGTCACACGACCCGATCTGATGGAACCGCTTCCCTCGAGGAGATGGCCGCTGAAGCTCAGCGCCAAGGATTTGAGTACTTTGGAGTCTCGGACCATAGCCAATCCGCGTTCTATGCTCAGGGACTCAAACCTGATGATGTAGACGCACAAAAAAAAGAACTCCAAAAAGTACGAAAACAATTTCCAGCACTCCGAATATTTTGGGGAATTGAGTCGGACATTCTGGCGGACGGATCCCTCGATTACGACAAAAGCACCCTGGATGACTTTGACTTTATTATCGCCTCGATCCACTCGCGCTTCAAAATGGATCGAGATGAAATGACGGCACGAATCGTCCGCGCCATTCGGAATCCGGCCACGCGGTTTTTAGGGCACTCCACGGGGCGGCTTCTCTTGGGACGAGAGGCCTACGCCCTAGACATGGAACGGATCATTGAAGAAGCTGCTGAGCACGATGTTGCCATTGAGATCAATGCACACCCTGCACGACTCGACATTGACTGGCGTTGGGGCAAGAAGCTCCGCGAATGCGGTACTCGGGTGTGTATCAATCCAGATGCCCACTCTCTCCAGGGAATCCGCGATGTGCGCTTTGGGGTCCACGTCGCCAACAAGGCTCTTCTCCCTCGAGAACTGATCCTGAATCTGCTCTCAGCCGAGGAGATGAGTCACTGGCTACTGAAGCGCAAAGACTGAACCTCGTACATTAGTCTCGCCAGGACACACCAAAAACAAACATCGTCTGCTGAGTCGGACCCACTTCTGCGAAGTCCACTAGACCGTAGTTATATACTCCCTCAGCATAAATCCCGAGAGCACCCTTAATCGGCACGCGAATCCGAGCCCCTGCTGTAAGCCCTAGATCATAATCATACCAACTACTCAGGCTGTAGTCGTAGTACCCACCGAGCGAAAACGAAATAAAACGCCCCATTTTCATGCGCAGCTGAGCCGGAAGGTGAATCACTTGAAGAGGCTGCGTTCGCGCTTGCGTCTGAAGTGCAGGGTCAGTCTCATTTTCACTATAAGCTGTGTAGAGAATCTCGCGATTGAAATACATTCCGGCAAGCTCAAACGAAAAGCGACTCGCTCCACTAAAACTCACTCCTAGACCATAAAAAGTATCATCTTGGAAGTTTCTGGACTGCATCGTCCAATTTTGTGAATCCGCAGCCGAGATCTGAATCGAGGGAGCATTGGAGTTACGAGCAAGCCCTCCCATCAATCGAAAGCCCATCGCAGCTTCCGCGGATGCGCCCCATCCTGACAAGATCAAACTTCCGGCCACTAGTAGTCGCGTCGTCTTCATCATTTATTATGGTGAATTATTTTCCAGATTACTCAAGTCATTTTCTGTCAGCAACGAACGCAGGAGACTGTCAATTTTTTGAGCAGCCGATCAAACAAGGGCCCCCCATATACCCTGTATTTAGCCCCCCTCCTCTTCCCAATGGGGGAATCTACCTGGCGCACAGATTGCTGCCTCAAGCTCTGGTATGAAGACTCACCAGAAGTTGCCGGCGAATCCTGATCAACCCAGACTCAAATGCCGCCCAAAAGCCCTCATTCTCTTGGGATTGGGGTTGGGTTTCGGACTCGCCCTTCCCTCTGGCTCACTCCTGACAGTTGCATCCGCCTCTCCCCCAGGAGACGTTGGTGCCTACTGTGGAGTAGCTCTCAAGGTCAGTAAGGACACACGTCCCGGTAAGACCCTTGTTTTTGGATTAGGTGCGGAATGCGAGTTAACACCCTCTCAAACCAATGTAACTGGACTCTCGGGAGGAGGCTCTTTCAGTCTGATTTATGACGAGGAGGGGCGACTGCTTCACACGGAGTTCGTTCCACGGGTCGCCCTGAAACGTGGACTCGTGGATGTTCGATACGAACCAGGAATTCGAATCCGCTTCTACGATCTCGACTCCGACGAGACTGAAGCTCCCCATCCAAAATCCGATCCCCAAGGTACACCTGGTTATCGCATCACGTTGATTCGCGATGATGCTTGGCAACCTCGAATCAAAGGAGTGACCCCATCTGAAGCGGTAAGCAAAGTAGACGAACTCAAACAGGCCCTGAGAGAGTCAAGCTCTCCATCCGAAATCAGCCAACTCAAAGAGCAAATCCGGCAGATCGAAACGTGGATGGGTTCTATCCAATCAGGAAAAGGCACGAACTGTCCCGTCAAAATTCCCAACTACCAGTTGCAGCTGAAGCCGATTCCTGAAGGGAGGATTGACTCCTTTAGGACCCATCAAAACGCTCCAACCGTGAGGATTCTAGATGAGCGCCCCTTAAGGTTGGAGTTTGCGCCATCCCGAGTGAAGATGCCGCGATTCTCCTCTCTCCCGCGCGAATGCAAGACTCCCTTACCCGCTGAACCAGAAAAAGACGAGACCGAGAGTGAAGATCCAGCGTCCACCTTCCCAGAGCCAGACCCAGGACTTACGTTCGACCGCTGAAGAAAAAGTCACAATGGTCGCAAAGATCCAAGCGCTCAGCCACAGGATCGTACTTTGGTCTGCCCCCAAAATCAGCGCAGAAGTCAGTGCTCCAACGACCGCTACGAGTTGGGCCGCCAAATAGATTTGGACTGGCCGATGCAATGGCTTTTCGTACTTCACGAATGTCTCGCGACTCACCGGCTCAGCCTGCCGAGTCTGCACTCCAGGGGGCTGCCACTCGGGGCCTTTGACCAACACCCGAGCCTTGTCTGCCCATCGAGGAGTCTGACGAACATAAGCCACCATCGTCTTCCAATAATCAAAGTTAGCCCAAATCGAATGATAACTATTTAATGGCTTCACCAATCCATAGACACAGGGCTCCGTTTCGTCTCGATAGGACCCAAAAAAACGATCCCAAACAATCAAGACTGCTCCGTAGTTTTTGTCTAAATACTGAGGATTAATCGCATGGTGCACGCGATGGTGAGCTGGAGCATTAAAGACCCACTCAAACCAACCCATTCTCCCGATCAACTCCGTATGAATCCAAAATTGATAAAGAGTGCTGAGCGCAATCGTGATTCCAATGACTGGAACTGGAATCCCAATCAACGGCAGGATGGCGTAAAAAGGCCATGAAGTGAGCTGGGTAAAATAGGCCTGTCGGAGCGCCACGGCCAAGTTATAATCTTCGGACTGGTGATGAACCACGTGTGCGGCCCAAAGGAAATTCACTTCGTGGCTGAGTCGGTGCCACCAGTAATACAAGAAATCAACAAGCAGAAAGGCGATCGCCCAAGTCCATGGGGAGGACATCGACCACTCCGTCCATCGGTAGTGATCATAGATCCAGAGGTAACCGGTTGCCAAAGATCCCTTGATCAGAATTCCAACCACTTGCTGCCCGATTCCACAGGACAAATTGGTAAGTGAGTCCTCGAACCGATAGAGCTTCAACCCCTTGCGGGCTGCACTCCAGAGTTCAATGACAATCAAAACTAAGAAAAACGGAATTGCATAACCAATGGCACGGCTGTCCATCTCAGCTCCCTCTCTGCACTCTCCAGGCTGCCCTTCTCTCTCAAGGACAACCGGACTCTCAGGCCTCCCTCTGCCAAATCTCCTTCATTCTGTCACCTCCTGGGATTAGATGAACACAAAAAACCCTTGGGCCACCCTTAAAAGGGGCTCTCCCGTCTCCAACCTCAGGGTCACCGCCAGAGGTGTCTATTTACCAAAAACCAGAGGAATCGTGAGGGTCGAACTTCCTTTGGAACTCTTGGGGAACTGGATTTTTCGAACCAGACGAAGCATCTCGGAATCGTGCTTGGCGAGATCAAGATCCCTTCCCAGGTAGATCCGCGTGTCAGTCTTTTTCTTGACTCGCGAGACCGTGCCATTGGGAGCAATCTCAATATCCAGAACCAAAAGTCCGTGACAATCGCCCCCTACTTCCACCCACTGGGACAACTGCTCCAGCAATTCATCCATTCGTCTACTCACCTTGGTCACAGAGAGCGGTCCCTCAATGTAGGGGCGAGGTTCGGTGAACCAACCATGAATCACGAGCCTGCCTTCTCGAGGCTCTTGAACCCCACGGACTTGCTTCACACCGTGGGGGATCCGAGGATCAAAAACCAAAAGCTGATTAAAGGAAGCAGGCACCTCCTCGATCAGCTGACCTCGCTCGACTGGCTCACCCAGTTGATCCCCAAATGCCCCCCAATAATCCAGCGCTCTCGGGCGAAGCAAAAAAGTCTCTCCTCCCGTGAAGCGCCTTTTTTCCCAAGGAGTGAGAGAGTAAACAAAAGCAAATGGACCATGTGGAACGTCTGCGTGGAGCTGCTGTTCACACCCCTCGACATACAAGCTCAACCAGGGAGGGCTGATCGCAACACACCCCAGATGCTGACGTCCAAAGTCTAAGAGCTCATCCAAAAAAAGTTGGAATACTTTCTCTGGAAAGAACTCCTGAGCCGGAGTCCGCAATGCAGTGTACTGTCCTGGGATATGCCAATAGTCCCAGACAAAACGGCTACGAGCAGTACTCCGTGGCTCTGCGAAGCGTTCATCAAAAGCACTCCGCAAAGCACGGGCCTGGTTCGAAAACTTCTTTTCAACTCGAAGCATCAAAGGAGCAATCAGCCTTTCAAGATTTCAAAAGGATAGTGACCCAGCTCGTAGGCTTTTTCGGCCAGGTACTTCACTTGATCATCATCGTTACGGTCAATCCCTTTCAAGTTTGCTTTGATCCGGCGAGTTGCACGAAAAACAAAAGCCTCAGTGATCGCCATTTCCACTTCGCAGTTCTCCACTCCGCCTTTTTCTTCTAACGCGCGACTCACTCGAGCCAAAAGACAACTCATCGCATACAGATCAATCGCAATGTCTGCGATTCGCCTCTGAGCGAGTTGCATGAGGTGAATGTTCTTTCCGTGACGACGAATCAAAACATCCACTTGGGTCGCAAACTCGGTCGTGAACTCTTCGATCACTGCCGCGTATTTCTTCAGCTCTGGACGGGCTGAGGAGATGCTAGGCCCCACCACGGACCGCTTGAATCGACGACCCACATAATCGGTCGCCAACCCAAGACCTTTGAGAGGATGCTTGATCGCTTCAGCGAGACCCGCAAGCTCCTGACCCGGTCCCTGCATTCCAGAGAGAGCAATAAATGCACGAAGAATCTCATTGGTTCCCTCAAAAATCCGGTTGATTCGGGCATCACGTAACCAGCGCTCGTAAGGATACTCCTGCATGTATCCATTACCGGCCCAAATCTGGAGATTTTCATCCACACAGTCCCAAAGAACCTCAGTCGCAAAAACCTTGGAGATCGCACTTTCGATCGAATAATCGACGTCTTTTCGATCGATCAATGCAGTCGTCATGTAGGCCATGCTCTCTGCGACATACGTGTTGATCATCATTCGGCCGATTTTTTCTTTCACCATGCCGAACTCGCCGATCTTCTTCTGAAACTGGACGCGTTCGTTCGCATGCCGCACGGAGGCTTCAATCGCTTTCTTTGCTCCTCCAACCGAACCAGCAGCAAGCCCCAGACGACCGTGGTTGAGAACACCCATCGCTACTTTGAAACCCTGCCCGAGTCCTCCGATAATATTCTCAACCGGAACACGGACATTCTCGAAGTGGACCGCATTGGTCCAAGATGCACGGATCCCCAGCTTGTGCTCTGCAGGTCCGACCGTCACGCCCGGTGTAGGCAACTCAACTGCGAAACAGGTGACCTTTTCTTTCTTTTGACCTTTTTCCTCGACTTCGGTCTTTGCAAAAACAGTCATGAAAGAAGCAACACCCCCGTTGGTGATCCAAAGCTTGTTGCCATTGATGATGTAATGCTTGCCATCTTCCGAAAGCACAGCACGGGTCTTAATCGACGCAGCGTCCGATCCACTCCCCGGCTCTGTTAAGCAATAGCAAGCAAAGAGCTCCCCCGTCGCAAGACGCGGCAAAAAGCGTTTCTTTTGTTCGTCACTCGCAAAAAGTAGCACAGCTTTGTATCCGATACTCTGGTGAGCCCCCAAAGTAACAGCGAGAGCTCCGTCAATGGATGCTAGTTCTTGCATCACGCGGGCATACCCCGTTTGAGGAAGCCCCAGCCCACCGTACTCTTCGGCTACCGCGAGACCCATCACTCCCAGCTCTGCCATCTGCGCGATGACTTCACGGGGCATCTCTCCGGCCTTGTCCCATTCGGCACTTTTCACATGATCTTTCGCAAACTTCTGAAGCGAATCAACAATCATCGAAACGTTCTCACTGAGCTCGGGACTCGGCTTTGGATAAGGAAATAGGAGTTCTTCGCGGATCTCGCCAAAAAAGAGCGACTTCATGAAACTATTATTCGAGTCTGCGGATGCCATTTTAACTCTCCTTTTGTTTTGAACACTTTCGGTCTGAAACGATCTTGAAGGGCAGAATTGGCAAAAAGTCACTTTCAGTCGAAAACGCACTCCTCTCACCGGAGGAGACCCGACATTTTGTCAAAACTGCACTGTCAAAAAAACCTGCCCCCATTCTGTCACCAAAACTGAGGTTTCGTCAAAGTCACACACTGAAACCTTCGCTAAGGGCCTTGGGTTTGATTTATGCCTAATCATTCGACAAACTTTTGTCGATCTCACGACACTGTTCCAGCGAGGCACTCGGCAAAAATCACCTGAACAAAACCTGAACCCAGTATCAGCCGCTGGCATCTCTTTTGCGTATAGGGTTATAGAAGGAACTCGACCATGACGGATCAGGATCAGGACCAAAAAACTCAATCGCATTCGGAAGAGATACCTTCTTCTTCGACACCCCATCCTCCTTCTTTTGAACATGCCCCTGAAGAGCCAACGAGTTCATTACCCTTAACTTCGGAGCCTAATGTCTCTGATGGATTGATTGAACCTCCCGCACCGACTACGCAGGAGCTGCTGCGCTCGAAGTGGACCCAATTCGTCGAATCTGCTCGGAATCTCAGTTCGGACACGCTGATTACAAAAACCCAAGAAGCTCTTCAAAAACTAGGGAGCCTGGGAAGTGAAGGTAACCAAGTCGTCCTCCTCGGAAAAATCATCACGCTCGTTGCATCCACTTGGTTTGCAGCGGGTGGCGCAGCGGTACTGCTCGAGAAGTATATTCCCGAAGTGAGTGAATCCTCAAATCACAGGTCCTCCTTGGGTTCGGGGTCCCAACGTTCGTCAGAGAATGATTTTGCGATCATTTGGACCAGAAACCTCATCAGCAGCAAAGGACTCCTTCCCGGTGAGGAAGGAAATGAAATACCGGTGGACAATGGTGGAGCCCCCGTCAAGAGCTCGCTTCCGCTGTCTCTGGTTGGAACACTCGTGCTCCGCGATGAACTGCGTTCGATCGCGACGATTGAGGATAAATCGGCTTCGATGGTTTACCCCCTTCGAGTCGAAGATGAAATCCCAGGAAAGATTCGGGTGATCGGAGTGGAAGCAAGACGAGTCGTCTTTCTCAACCTCTCGGCCAGTCGACGTGAGTTCCTCGAGCTCCCTCCAGATAGCACTACTCAAGCAAAGGTCTCACTTGGCGTAAAGACGGGACTCAAATCCGATAAGGGACCTGGTGTCGAACAGCTTTCAGCGACTCAATTCAATGTTTCGCGCTCCGAGATCGACTCGGCACTCTCCGATTTAAACAAAGTACTCACTCAAGCTCGAGCAGTCCCCAATTTCGAAAACGGACAACCCAACGGGTATAAGCTTTTTCAAGTTGTACCGGGAAGCATCTACGACAAATTGGGCCTCAAAAACGGAGATCTCTTGTTGGGAATCAATGGTCAGCCCATGTCCGATCCTGCCAAAGCCTTCGAAATGCTCTCCGAACTCAAGAATCAAAGTCATGTTGAACTCAGTGTGAAACGCGATGGAAAGGCCAGCAACTTTGCTTATGAAATCCGCTAAACCCTCTTTTCCGATGGACCGCATTTCGGCATTCCCCAATCTTGATCTCGTCAAATGGTGCAGCTGGTTCACGACGCTGACGGCAGCCAGCGGAATCTTACTCCTCCTGAGTCAATCACAAGCCTTCGCGCAGGATGAGATGGAAGATATGGTGCCTCCGCCCCAAGGCACACCTGGATTCGAATCGGGTCCAAAGCCGTTTAATAATCCGTTCGCGGGTCAGCAGACACCTCCCGGCGATTTTTTCGAGGAGGAGGAAGAAGAAGAGTTTGATTTCCCTCCCCCCTCTCGTCCTGACTCTGGAAGAGCAGGATTTTCGGCTCGTCCTTCGAGTGGCGGGAGTGGCATGAGCGGAAATGCCCCGATCTCTATGGGCGGGACCTCGCAGGCCGCAAGCAACCGCTCAACAGTGAGCAGCATCCAAGTTGACTCTGAGACGGGCGAAGGGAGTAAAGAGGTCGTTACCGACTTCAACTTTCCTGACGCAGATATCCTCGATATTGCCAAAACCTTAGGCAAGCTGACCGGAAAGAACTTCATTCTCGACAAAGATGTCAAAGGCAGAATTACCATCATTTCCAACTCGCCCATCACTGTGGGGGATGCATGGAAAGCGTTCCTGACCGCTCTCGACATGAACGGCTTTGCTTTGATTCCCTCAGGTAAGTACATCCGAATCGCCCGCTCCCGTGACGCACGCGACAAACAACTGCGCACTTATACTGGGGAGTACTCGCCTGACACGGATGCGCTCATCACCCGCTTGTTCCCCCTCAAGTATTTGAGCGCGGAAGAAGTCGCCCGTAATTTCCGAAGCTTCATGCCTGCGAACTCTCGTATTATTCCGTACGAGCAGACCAATACCGTCATTGTCACAGATACCGGCTCAAACATTTCAAAACTGGACCGACTCCTTCAGATCCTCGATATCGAAGGATACGATGCCGGTATCGAAGTCATTTCGGTAAAGTACGCTTCTGCAACGGAACTCTCTAAACTCATCGACACTCTCGTTCCGGGAACTGCTCGCTCAGGCGCTGCCGGAGGCTCTCGATTTGCCGGAAAAGGCGGAAACTTCAGTGCTCGACGGACGAAAGAGGGCGGGATCATCAATACGATCATCGCTGATGAGCGAACCAATAGCTTAATTGTGCATGCCAACAGCAAAGGGGCCTCTCAAGTGAGAGACCTCGTTAACCAACTGGACCAAAAGATTCCTGCTGCCAGAGGCGGGCGGGTGCACGTGGTTTATCTCCAATTTGCAGAATCTGAGCAGGTTGCTTCGACCTTGAATAACCTCTCCTCTTCCGCTGGGGGGCGCACCAGCGCTGTTGGAGGTGCCGCGGGAGGTACAGGAATCAATCCCAATCAGACCTCTCTATTTGAAGGAGCCATCAAAGTCTCTCCTGACAAGAGCACAAACTCGTTGGTCATCACAGCATCCCCTTCCGACTTCGACACCATTCAGCGAGTCATCCACAAGCTGGACATCCCTCGAGATCAGGTCTACGCCGAGATCGTCATTATGGAAGTAGCACTCAACCGAGACTTCCAGTATTCGGCAAACATTGTTCGTCCCACTTCTTCGATTTCAGCGATCACCAGTCTTCCAACGACTGACTTTCTCGACCTGATCTCCTCTCCCATTAGCAGTAAAGGAGCAGTTCTGAGCTGGGGAACCAAGAGTACGACCAATATGAGGATTGGTGGAGTCGATTTTGCGGTTCCCAACCTCGCCGCTCTGTTGAAGATCCTTCAGACCAATTCCAATGCGAACGTCCTTGCAACACCGCAGATTCTGACCTTGGATAACAAGGAAGCAACCTTCGAAACTGCCGAAAAAATCCCAGTACCGACCACGACTGCGATTCAAGGCTCGGTTGCGACATCCGTCTCAAAAGAAAACGTCTCATTGACCATTACCATCAAGCCGCAGATTAATAAGATGACCAATTTCGTGACCCTCGATATTCAAGCGAAGATGGCTGATATCAGCGGCCGTGAACCACCGGCCCAAGTCAAGGACATCGCCTTTGCAACGATCGAAAGAAGTGCGAAGACCTCCGTCGTGGTAGCAGATAATGATACGGTCGTGTTGGGGGGTTTGATGAGAGACAATCAAACCGAGCAGGTTTCAAAAGTACCGATCTTGGGAGACATTCCGATTCTGGGATGGCTCTTTAAGTCTCGGAAGACTCAAACGGTCAAAACAAACCTCGTGATGTTCATTACCCCAAGCATTGTTCGTCAGTACGAGAAGATGCGGGCGATCCTGGATAAGAAGCTTGCTGAAAGGGACGCTTTTATTGAAGAGAATACCGGCGGCCAGGATCCTAACCGAAGCTACCGTAACGAGCTGATTCGAAACCTTCCGAATATGGAAGACATCACCTCCTACAAACCTCAAAACGTGGCAACCATTCGAGCAGGAGAAGAAGAGGAAGAAGAGAACAATCAGGAGACTCCTCCTTCCGCGCCCGCCAATGAAGCAAGACCAGGAGAAAGTCAGCAATGAGTCCTTATCATGGCGCGATCCTCTCCAAGAACACCCCCCGCCTCGGAGAACTCCTCCTCAAGCACACCTCATTAACAGAGTCCCAACTCAACGAGGGACTTGAGGTTCAAAAGGAGGAAGGTGGCTTACTGGGAGAGATCCTCGTCCGAAAAAACTTCATCCTACCGCATGAAATCATGCGAGCCCTGTGTACTCAGCTCGGGATGAACTATGTGGAAGATCTGAAGCCGACCGAGATTAACCCTGATCTGGTCAAAGGCATCCCCATCAACTATGCAAAAACCAAAGAAGTCATTCCGCTTTGGGAAGAGGAGACCACTAAAGGGATCATCCTCACAGTCGCAATCGCTGACCCCTTCAATGATAAGACCCTAGATGACCTCCGCGTACTTACCGGTAAGCAAATCAAAATGGTGGTCAGTACCAGCATGCGAATTCAAGACGCGATCAACCGCGTCTACGAGCGATCCTCGACCAATATTGTCGATAAGATCGAAGGCGAATTCGAAGAAACCTTGGATCTCGAAGGTCCAATCGACATTCTGGAGGCCACCGAAGATGATGCCCCTGTCATCAAGTTCGTGAACTCAATTTTGTTCCGCGCTGTAAAAGAAAAAGCCTCTGACATTCACATCGAGCCATTCGAAAAAGAATTCGTTGTTCGGTACCGAATCGATGGAGTCCTTTACGATATCATCCGTCAGCCTAAAAGAGCTCACTCCGCCATCAGCTCCCGGATCAAAGTCATGGGCTCTCTAGACATTGCAGAAAAGCGCCTCCCCCAGGACGGTCGCATCAAGATCAAGCTCGCCGGTAAGGATGTGGACTTGCGTCTTTCGACTGTGCCTACGGTCCACGGTGAGCGGGTTTGTTTGCGTATTCTCGAGCAGTCAGGAACCGTTCTGGGACTGGAGCAACTCGGCTTCTCCCCTCGCAGCCGAGGATTGATCGAGGACCTGATTTTTAGAAAATATGGGATCATTCTCGTTACGGGACCTACAGGTAGCGGTAAGTCCACTACCCTGTCGGCTTGCCTCAAAAAACTCAACAGTCCCGAGCGGAACATCCTCACAGTAGAGGATCCAGTGGAATATCAAATTCCGGGGGTCAATCAGGTTCAAGTCAATACGAAGATCGAGCTCACTTTTGCTCGAGCACTCAGGGCATTCCTTCGTCAAAACCCAGATGTGATCATGGTAGGTGAAATTCGCGACCGCGAGACTGCTGAAATTGCAATCAACGCTTCCCTAACGGGTCACTTGGTCCTGTCCACGCTTCATACCAACGACGCCGCGGGGTCAGCGACTCGATTGTTCGATATGGGTGTGGAACCTTTTCTGGTCGCAAGCTCCGTTCTCGGTGTCGTGGCTCAACGGCTCATGCGAAAGGTCTGCAGTAAGTGTAAGGTGCCTCATACCCCCACTGCAGCAGAGCTCGAACAACTCCAGATTAACCAGATTCCCCATCACGCCACATTCTTCAAAGCCGTGGGCTGTCCCACTTGCTCCAATAGCGGGTACCAGGGGCGCACTGTTATTCACGAACTCATGATTGTGGATGATACGATACGGGGTCTGATCATGAAGAGTGCAGATGCAGGAGCCATCAAGAAAGCTGCTTTGGTGGGAGGGATGATCACTCTCCGTGAGGATGGGTTAAACAAGGTGTTCCAAGGGATTACCACCATTGATGAACTCATGCGTGCGACCCACGCCGAGGATTAAGTTTCATGCCACTGTATGAATATCGAGCACTGAGTGCCGATGGGAAAAACCACAAAGGAACAGTTGATTCCGAGAGCATCAAATCAGCTCGACAAAAGCTCAAAAAACAGGGCCTGATGGTCACGGCCATATCCGAAAAGACAACCAAAAGCGCGGGTAGCTCGTCATCCAGCGTCCCTTTTATGGGGGGTAAGATCGCCGTAAAGGATGTTGCCTTGATGACTCGCCAGCTCGCCAGCTTAGTAAAAGCCAATATCCCTCTTGTCGAGGCCCTCAATGCCTTGGTCGAGCAAACGGATCATCCGCAGATGAAAGTGATGTTAGCGGGTGTTCGACAGGACGTGAATGAGGGTCTCAGTCTAGCCAAAGCAACTGCAAAGCACCCCAAAGTTTTCGATACGATTTTTGTTAACATGATCGAAGCGGGTGAGAGTTCTGGAACCCTTTCATTGGTACTTTTGAAGCTAGCAGATCTCAAAGAAGCACAGATGCGCCTTCGTCAAAAAATCAGCAGTGCTATGATGTACCCGGCTCTCATGATGGCAGTTGCAGTTCTTCTCTTAGTCGCTATTTTCACTTTTGTGATTCCCAAGTTAGTGACTGTATTTGACTCGATGAATAAGCCCATGCCCATTCAGACCAAGGTTTTGATTTTTGTGTCGGATGCCCTGATCAACTATTGGTACATCTTTCTCACGATCACCGTCCTTTCAGTCATGGGGTTCACTCGGTACATTGCCTCCCCGACCGGCAAACCCAAATGGGATCTTTTTCAACTCAAAGCCCCCGTTTTTGGCCCGGTGGTACGAATGATTGCAGTCACTCGTTTTGCGAGTACGATGTCGACCCTTTTAGGCAGTGGCGTTCCTATTCTCACGGCCATGAGTATTTCGAAAAACCTCGTGGGCAATGCCCCAATTGCTCAAGCAATCGAAACCGCCAAGAGCAACATCACAGAGGGGCAATCAATCGCTGAGCCATTGAAACGCAGCGGCATGTTTCCCCCGCTCGTCATCCACATGATCGCCATCGGCGAAAAAACGGGAGAGCTTCCGGACATGCTCCGGAATATCGCCGACACCTATGAAGAACAGGTCAATGCTCGAATCGAGGGGATGACCTCCCTCCTCGAACCCATCATGATCATCGGAATGGGGGGAGTAGTGGCATTCATTGTTCTTTCCATCTTTGTCCCTCTCCTCGAAATCAGTAATTTAGGTTAGCTTCAGAACAACAAGGAGATATCCATGAACTCACGCGTGCAACTCATCATCCGAAATCTCTCTCGCCCCTGGCATGGAACCCGCCCCCAGGCCGGTTTCACTTTAACAGAATTGCTCATTGTCATTGCATTGATTGGTATGATCGGAGCGTTTGCTGCGAGCAACATCATCAGCCGCTTCAACCGTGCAAAAGTGGACTCCACCAAGATCCAGATGCGCAACTTAGGGGTCGTCCTTGACGACTTCCGTCGCGAGTGTGGTTTCTATCCCACTACGGAACAAGGGTTAGATGCTCTGGTCACGAAGCCCATGGGAGGCCGTGAGTGCAAAAACTACGATCCTGAAGGCTACATCAAGGGCGGAAAGATCCCTAAGGACGGATTCAACAACGACTTCATGTACGAATCGGATGGCAACAAGTACGTGCTCATCTCCTACGGCAACGATGGAAGAGAGGGCGGCACTGAACTCGACAAAGACCTTCGTTCGGACGAGATCGAGTGAAGTTGATTCGGGGAGAGCAAGGATTCACACTCACTGAGCTCCTGGTCGTCATCGGACTGATCGGTGTGATGTCAGTGTTTGCTCTCCCCAATATTTCAAGTATTTTTAAGGTTTCCCTTAACTCCGCAACTCGTGAAGTCGCCTCAGCAGTCAAAGAAGCTTACAATGCTACGATCATGACCGGAAAAGTTCACCGCATGGTCTACGACCTCAAGCAGAACCAGTATTGGGTAGAAGTAGGTCCGGCTTCTGTCCTCCTCGACACTGATGCCTCACGCGAGAAAGAGGAGCGTCGAAAGCGTTTTGCAAAGGACGAAGACAGTACTCCCCCGCCTTCATTTCAGGTGGAGAAGCGAATCACCCGCAAAAAAATGCCACTTCCAAGCGGGGTCAGCTTTGAGGACGTTCTGACTGAGCAATCCAAGGAACCCGTGAAAGACTCTATTGCCTATACTCATTTCTTTCCGCACGGCCTCACCGAACAGACACTGATTCATCTTCAAGACCAGTCCAATCACCACATCACTTTGCTCATCTCCCCGCTCCTCGGACAAACCCGCCTGATCGAGCGCTACGTCACGCAAGAGGAGGTCGAAAAAGATGACCTCTAAGCTTGTCCATCCTTTCTCGCGACGGATCAATCAAAAGGGCTTTACCCTCCTCGAGACCCTGATTGCACTTGCCATCATGATGATTGCATTTGCCTCGATTCTGATGACCCAGAGCTCCGCCATCAATAGTTCAATGAAGTCCAAGCAAACAAATACTGTGGCCATGCTCGCTCGTCGAAAAATGGCAGAGGTTGAGCTTGAGCTCGAGAACAAGAGTTTTCAAGAAATCCGAGAAGAAACGTCGTTCGAGGCATTCCCAGAGCCCTATCAGGATTTTGCGTGGAAACGCGTGATCAAAGAGGTCAAGTTTCCAAATTTAGCCAACTTGAGCGCTGCGGGAGGGGCATCTGATGACTCTGCCTCCGGTGCCGAAGCAGAGAGCCAACAGCAGAGTAACGCCGCTGTTCAGGGAGAACTCGAGCGAATTACACGCCTTGTGACCAAGTTCTTGAGCGACAGTATCCGCGAAGTGACTCTCACGATTAGCTGGAAAAAAGGAACTGGTCAGCAGACGTTTGACCTCTCAATGTATTGGGTCGACCTGGACAAGGAGTTTTCACTCAATGAATAAGCTCCTACCTCCATCGAATTCCCTCGTCCGAGATCAACGAGGGTTCACGTTGCTTGAGGTTCTCATCGCCATCGTCCTTCTGATCTTCATCAGTCTTGCTATTTTTCAGGCCACAACAGGAGCCTACCGCCTTCGAGACAATCTTGTGGTCGAAGGGGACTTTAACAATGGGCTACGCCTAGCGATCAGTGTGATCGAACGGGACGTGGGAATGATCTTTACCCCCCTCTCGATGCGCCCTAAACCAACCGCAAGCGGTAGCCCAACTCCCTCCGGAGGGGCCTCTTACTCAGACGAGACGACTTCATTTGCAACTGATCCCGATCTGCAGCGGGTCACCGAATTTTGGAGCGCTGCCATCGACAAAAGCGGCCTGCGGCCTTCTCGCCTGCAAGGAACTGATCGACGTCTGTCTTTCGTTTCCACTTCTCACCTCCGTGTTTATAAGGATATCCCTGAGAGTGAATTCCTCAAGGTGAGCTATCTTCTCGAACCCGACTCCTCACCCGGAGCAATCGAAGACACGATGGTTCTTCGTCGGATCATTGACACCCATGCTTTTGAACTCGAAGAACGTCGAGACCCTGCAAGTATCAAAAACTACGCACTTTTGCGTGGGATCAAGGAGTTCAAATGGCGCTTTTACTCAAAAGACAAGCAGCAGTGGCTCACGTCCTGGGATAGCGACACCACCGAACCTAAACACAACTTTCCTGATCTCATTGAACTCACGGTAGGCTTGTCGGGAGCTCGAAAACAATCCATTGAAGGAACTTATATTTTCAAACCGGAGGTCTTTCTGATTGGAATTCCAAAGACATTCTGAATCACCTGGACCGTCGGTCCGCAGTGAATCTGGAGTTGCACTGTTCATGGTTGTGGCAGCCATGAGTGTACTTGCGATCTTGGTAACCGAGTTTACCTACGTCGCCCAAGTCAATAGCCGAATGGCCTACGACGGACTGGATCAAGTTCGTGCCCACTACACTGCCAAAACTGGTCTGAAGATTTCGCTTCTTCGTCTCAAAGCGTTTCAGCAGGTCCAAGCACTCGTAGCAAACATGACGGGTGGAGCTGGAGGCGCAGCTTCGAGCCTGGTTCCCAAACAAGCCTTGAACCGCATCTGGAGCTTCCCGCTGATCTTTCCCATTCCGACAGAAATTCCTGGTCTTCTGCCCAGTCAAAAGGAAGAGCTCAAAAAATTTGCGGACTCAAGCACCTTGGCTGGAAACTTCACTGCAGTGATTGAATCGGAATCTGGAAAATTCAACATCAACAGCGTCCTCGAAGGATACACATCGAGCGCTCTTGCGCCTAAGACCAGTGCATCTGCATCGCCCAGCTCGACTCCGAGAACGCCAGGTGCAGCGACACCCTCAGCGTCCCCCAGTGTCAATCCCTCGGCTTCACCTAGTGCCGTCGCGAGCTTCAATCCGGTCGAAGCGCGAGAGAACTTTCAGAGCCTCATTCAATCCATCTACGACCAAAAAGCCGAAAGCGATCCCGACTTTGCTGATCAACACCGTGACTTCCGGGTGGAGGACTTTACGGACAGTCTTTTCTCCTACATCGATCGCACTTACGAAAAACGAAATAGCTCCGTACAAGAATTTGTCCCTCCTAAACATGCGCCCATGTACTCGCTCTCTGAACTGCACCAGATTGCTCCACTCGATGACGAGCTATTTGACCTTTTCGCCCCCTCGCTGACGGCTGGGCTCACCTCTGGGGTCAACATCAATACATTGCAGGAACCTACACTACGCGCACTTTTTCCAAAAATGACGCAGGAAGAGGCAAAAGAGTTTTTCGAGTTCCGTGACTCGCAGACCGAGGACAATCACTTCAAAACAGAAAAGGATTTTTTTGCCTACCTCGCCAAAAGCACGTCGTATTACACCGAATCGCAGCTAGCTGAGGTGAAGAAAGAGCTGGGCGCTAAGGGAATTCGCTTCATTGTCGATGAAAATGTTTTTCGGATCACAGTGTCCGCTCAGGTCAATCAAGCTCGACGAACACTCGAAGCTTGGGTGCTGATGAATGACCCGAAAGCTGAACGCGAAGCCGCCGCAGCAAGCTCCAGAACGAACGGCAGTGCCTCCACTCGCCAAGAAACCGCCAGTGGATTGAAGATTACCTTCATGAGAAGCTTATAAGAATTCAAACCGAGAAAGACTGTGTGTAAAGGCCCCATGCTCAAACGATTTGAACTCCACCCAGCAAGGGAACCCAAAAAATGAGAATTTTAGGTGTCGACATCGGAACTACTGCTGTCCGCGCTGTTGAAATCGAAAGTAATTTCCGACGATTTGAAATCAAGGAATACTTTGAGCGCCCCCTTCTTCCGGATGAATCTCCCGAAAACGCTCTGGATGAACTCGTCGGGTCGCTTCCAAAAGCCCCAGATCGTATCGTGCTTCTGGCTCCTACATCAAAAACCACCTTCCGAAATCTCACCCTTCCCACTCGGGATAAGAAAGCCATTCAAGCGGGGATCGGATTCGAGCTTGAGGACGATCTGCCTTTTGAACTCGATGATAGCAGTCTAGAGCATACGATCCTGGGACATACGGGTAGTAGCACTCACTTACATGTTGCCGTCATCCTCAGGTCCACTCTGCAACAGCAACTCGACACCTTCCAAGATCGTCCGAGCTCCCCCGATGTTTATTCGACCGAATCCTGGGCACTCCGCGGATTATTAAATCGAGTTCTCCCCGAGAGTGTCTTGTCAGAGCCCTGCTTATTAGTTCACCTAGGAGCAAAGCGAACCATTCTCTACGTTCACTCCCAAAAAACCCCTGTGATCATTCGAGAAATGATGTGGGGTGGCTCCGACCTAACGGATGCGCTCAGTAGAACGTTTGGCTTGCCCACTTCCGAGGCCGAAAAAACTAAGGTTGATAGCGGATTTGTCCTTCCACCATCGCAATACGATTCTGCTAACGCGCGACAAAAGGAATTTTCTGACGCATTCCTCGCTCCCGTTGCAGATCTACTCCTCGAAATCAGACAAACTCTGCTGAGCGGAAAAAGCTCCACTCATTCACAGGTCACTCGAATTTACCTTTCAGGTGGTCCAGCACTGATGACGGGGTTTGCAAAACTCATTGAAGAGGAGTTGAAGCTTCCCGTTTTTACACTTCAATCCATGACTCAAATTTCGAGTCAAGCCTCCGGACAAAGTGGAACCTCCTTAGGCGCTCAATACGCTCCCACCACGGATCTTCAGTTCCCTTTGGCCCTAGCCGCAGCGTTAACCCAAATCGGCCCTGATCGCTCCAATCTGATTAACTTTCGCAAAGGGGAGTTTGGGAAACAAGGAGCCATCTCGGATTTTCAACTGCCTGCTCTCAAAGGCCCCGTTCTTTCTCTCTCCCTCATTCTCTGCCTTTGGAGCACGAGCAGCTGGATCAAAGGTTATCATTACCTAAACCAACTCGAGCAGACCCAAACGGATCTAGAACGTTCCGTTAAAGCCTTCTTTGGTCAAATGTCCTCCAGCGCAGTTCGGACCTATCTGGGACGCCCATCGGAACTGAAAAAAAACCTGACAAAAGAGATCGATCAGCAGCGAGAGATGAATCGTCTTGGAGAGGGAAACCCAAAGTCTCCCCTCCTCGCCCTGAAGAACCTCTCCTCCTCCATCGGATCAGAAAACGTGGTTGATCTCGTTCAGCTTAAAGTCGGATCAGCTCCCAATACCGCTTTTGATGAAGCGGCGGAATCCACTGCGACTCTCACATTCATCGTTTCCAACCCGAGTACGATCGAAGGTCTCAGCGGTGTACTCTCGACAAAGTTCGATGCTATTCAAAAAACTCCCCCCGAAGAGATTGCTCCTTCCGAGGGTAACCCCGACAAGCGATACAAAATCACATTTACAGGAAAGGTTCGGGACGATGTCTTTAGTGAATAAGACCTGCCACCTTCTTCCTTCTCTCGATGAGGTAACAACACATGTCCCGTCTTGAGCAAATCAAAGAGAAAATGACTGATCTCCTCGCTGAACAAGCCTGGTTTCAATCTCTCAAAAGCAAATATGACGAGCTCGACCCGAAGTCTCGAATGATGATTCAAGCGGGTGGCGCACTCAGCGTGATTCTCGCATTCTTCCTATTCGGATTAAGTTTGAGTCTCCGTGCGAGCGCCTTCCGGGCTGAGTTCGAAGAGAAGCAGGAGCTCTTGTCTTTACTGAAGACTTCGAACGAGGAACTCAAGCGCCTTCGAAGCGAAGAATCTCAACTCTCCCGCTCGGGAAGTGGAACTGACGGTGCAGCCCCCTGGCAATCTTATCTCGAGACGATTGCCTCATCGGCTGGAATCCCTAAAGAGAACTTGAGTATCCTGAGCGAAAAGCCAGGCACTAAAACAGAGCGATCTCAAGAGACTCTGATCGAACTTCAGCTCAAGAAAGTGAACATCAAAAGGGCCACTCGATTGGCCTACTTTATTGAGAATGGAAGTCGCCCCCTGAAACTGAGACATCTCACGTTGGATACAGCTGGAGATTCCACAGGTTATTTGGACGCAACCCTCTCGTTGAGTGGTTTTGCAATTAAAGCAGAAAGCGAAAAGAACTAGCCCATGATGCTTCCTTCCGAATTTTCTCAGGAGTTTTCGTCCGACTCGTCCATGATGCCTCCTTCCTTCGGAGCGTCAACTGAGGAGCGGAACACTGAATCCTTTGAGCTCCCTCCAGTCCAAGAGAAGCCCTCTCGTCTCAAACGGGTTGCAAAATGGCTGGGTACAACTCTCCTGGTGCTGGTCCTTTTTGTTTTGTTCACTCTCGTACAGCTTCCTCAAAACCGCCTTCGAAACAGCATTGAGGGCCTGATCAATCGATCATTAGCTAGCCGGCAGATCCAATTGAGCACGAGTAAAAGCGAGCTCTCATTCGGCCTAGGGATCTCTTACACCATGGAGAACGTCACCCTGACGCATCCTGACTCTCCCTTACCCGCCAAACTCAAGCGAGTGGTGGTCTCCCCCTCAATCTTGGGTCTGTTCATGAACCAACTGAGGGTCACCGCTGCGATCGAAGCTCAATCCGGCCAAGCAGATCTACACGTCAGTTTAGGCGGATTATTTCAAATGATCAAAGGAACACCCTCCGAAACCCCTCCGCCCATGGCATTTCAACTGCACGCAGAGGATTTTGATCTCGGCTCCACCCAGCTCATCCCCTTCCTCATCAGGACCTCAATTAACCTCAAAGTGAGTGGGGACGCCGAGTTCCGAGGATCCACTGGTACTCCGGAGTCTTATGAAGGTAACGCTCAGATCGAGCTCACGCGGATTCAAATACCGGAGCAAACGTTGATGGGATTCAAAGTCCCTCCGCTTGCCATGGGCACAGGAAAGATTGACTTAGAGATTCCCAACGGCTCAAAAAAAGTAACACTCAAAAAAATCCAACTGGGTAAGCCAGGATCTTCAGATGACCTTACGAGTTCTCTAGATGGATCGATCCAGTTGGGACGCCGACTCAATGACTCCACGATCGACTCCACACTCAGATTAACCGTCTCCGAGAAACTGCTCCAATCCATCCCCCTTCTTCAGGCTCTTCTGGGAATGGCCAAGCAGCCAGATGGAACTTATGCGTATAAACTCTCCGGCTCGCTCTTGACTCCCTTCCCTGTTCCGCTGAAACAGTGAGGCATGCAATCCATCAGCGATTCCGAGCGAGTTGAGTCCTTCCTTCAAAAGTCGATTGAGAGCGTGCTCCAAAGAACACTCAGCACGACCCCTCCCAATCTCAGCGAGTCAATTCGCTACTCACTTCTCGCACCCGGCAAGCGGATTCGTCCTCGAATCGTTCTCGCCAGCGCTCGAATGCTGGGAGTCTCATCAGAAGCAGCGCTTCATTTGGGAGCCGCGATTGAAATGATTCATTGCTTCACTCTGATCCACGATGACCTCCCGTGCATGGATAACGACGATTTCCGGAGGGGTCGCCCCTCCAACCACAAAGTATTTGGGGAGTCTATTGCTCTACTTGCCGGAAACGGACTGATGGCGTCTGCATTTGAACTCATCACCCAAATCCGAAATCTTTCGGTTCCTTCGGAAGGAGTATTCCAAGCACTGGTTCGACTCTTAGAAGTGAGCGGCCCTCGAGGCGTTCTAGGAGGGCAGGCGCAAGAGTTTCTCCTATCGTCTCAGTCGAGCCTGGATGAACTGAAGCAAATGTTTGCTGGAAAAACGGGCGCGCTCTTTGTGGCGGCGGTCATGATGCCTGCGGACCTATCTCTCCTCGACCGTCAGCCCAAGAAACACCGAGCGCTTCAAGAGTTCGCAGACGCACTTGGTTTTGCCTTTCAGGTGATGGATGACTTTGATGATGCCCCCGAGAAAACCTCTCCTGAACGTCAGAAGCCCACCAATATTCTTTTCTATCTCGACGAGGCTCATGCAGCAGAGGAAGGACGTAACCCACTTCTCGCAGCGATTGCTCTCTGCGAAGCAGAGTTTGGGCAAAAAGAGTTCTCTGAAATGAAAGAGATCGCATTTGAGGTTCTCAGAAAGATCCCCGCTTGAAGTCCACTCTTCGATTTCTCTGGATCACAGACCCTTGGGAAACTCTTGACCATCCTCGGGACACCACCCTCAGGCTCATGGAAGAATCCATGGTCATGGGGATTCCCACTTACTGGTGTGATGTCCGATCGATCTCTATTTCAAACGATACTGGCCCACACCTCACAGCAAAAAAACTAATTGCAGTGAAACCTGGTCGCGCCTCCCACGGATTCAAATTCGCAGAAGAGCGCATCCAACGTCCCAGAGACTTTGATCGACTCATCTATCGGACTGATCCGCCGGTTGATCTGAGCTATCTTCATCCGCTTCAGATTTTGACCTCAGCTTGCCTTGCTGTACCTTCGTCCAGCAAAAGAAAGCCTGAACTCATCAACCGCCCCGAGACCCTTTATTGGGCAAACGAGAAATTTGAGAGTTGGGTCCTGGGCACTCAATCGACCCCTCGATTTCTAATCACTCAAAACGTGGATGCGTTGATGCATTTTGGCTCAACTCTCAAGAAAGCCGTTCTCAAGCCGCTCGAGACCGCACAGAGTCAAGGCGTCGAGCTCCTCTCGTTCACGACGGCCAAGAACAAAAAGAATGCTCAAGCACTTCTTTTGGCAGGGACGCATCAGGAGACTCGTCCCATCCTTCTGCAAGAGTATCTCCCCCAGATTCACAATGGCGAGACTCGGCTTTGGTTTGTGAATGGGAAACTCTTAGCGTGGGTTCGAAAAAAACCCCGTAAAGGTGAATTCCGCGTGAACATGGACGAAGGGGGATTCCTCGAGCCCTGCGACCTTTCCCACCCAGAGAGAAAAGTAGCCACTCGGCTTGAACGCTACCTCACGGATCGAAAAGTCCGAATGGCAGCGATCGATTTGATTGCAGGCAAAATCACCGACTTCAACATCACCTCCCCTGGATTATTGAGTGTCATGGAAGACACACTCAAAACCAATCTTGCTCGACACGTTATCCTGGGTCTCTCGAAGAGGTGGTAAGTCGCGCAGACTTCTGTCAGCTCAAGGAAACAGAGCGCTCACTCTGCAAATGCATGTATTTCGAATACTCACTCCTGGCATGTGCATGCGGATCGTCCCTTCAGTCGAGAAGGGTCTCACGCTCGGCACGAAACTGGAATTCAGTTTGAGTCATGAATACATCGTTATCCATTCGAAATGGGAGTCTTGTGGTCTTATTCGGTTTGACTGGCCTCGCCTGTAACGAAAGCTTCTTTCGCCAGGTCGAAGCACAATGTCAGTCAGAGTACCCCTCGAATCGCTCCCAAGCCGAGGCGTGCGCAACCGGGGTTCGCATCGCAAAAAACTACTGGAAAAGTGATTGGAACTCCAACCCTCCGTCCCAAGAGGAGCGAAACTCGGCGCTCCAGCAAGCACTTGTTCAATGCCGTAAACAACTCGCAGATCCTACGGCCTCTCACATCGAGAGAAACTCCTGTCAAACTGGAGTCCGCTTGGTTCATCGTGCAGGTGAAGACTTTTTAGCCGGAAAGCTCCTCAGTCCGTCGAGTAAGTCCGAATCAAAAAAATCCTGGGTCAGTAATCGACAAAGGAAGTCTACTCAAACAGAACCATCTCATTATGATCAGGACCGAGTCGATGCGTTTCGAGAGGCTTTCACAAAACGACGGTCATCCAAGAGAGCAGACTAATCTAGAATCAGTCTGTCTGATCAGAATCGTTTAATGCAGTGAGAATACGCATGAGTGTGTCTGAGCCAGAGGGAGCGGGTTTCGCTGAGCGCTGCGGGACAGAATCCTGGTTCAGTACCTCAGTCGGGATACCCTGCGCGAGATCCAACTCCGGAAAAAACGATCGGACAGCACTGCGAACCCTCTCATCAATGATTTCGACGAATTCAAGATTCTGCACCGACTTGACCCCCAACACGCCATCCTGCTTCAAGACGTTGATCGTCTGGGCCAAACTCGCAGGAGAGATACTGCATAAAGACTCTAATTCTCCCACAGTCCTCGGCCCCAACAACAGCTCACGGAGCACCTCGATTCGACTGGGCTTGGCCAAGACTTTGAAGACATGTGCGATCGGATCGAGCTGCTCGTGCTTCACTCAACTCCTCCCCCCAAGGTGCCACTCAAGCGACTGGAATGAAGACGGACCTAGCCTCTCACCACGAGCTCGACTGCTTTCATGATTCGATCTGGAGTAATCGGCTTCATGACCCAGCACTTCACCCCGTAAAGCTTAGCTTTCGATTTCAGCTCTTCTTTGATCTCAGTGGTTACCATAATGATCGGGACCTTGATCTCACCGTAAAGATGCTCACAAAACTGCAGTCCATCCATCTCAGGCATGTTGAGATCAACAAAAATCATATCAGGAAGTTTTGGCATTTCCTTAAGGAGCTCGAGGCCCCTCCGTCCGTTCTCGGCTTCGATCACATCGATACCTTTGGGCTCGATGATACCTCTAATCGTATTGCGTACGACTGCAAAATCATCTACCACCAACGCTGTCTTTCTGACCATCTTCTTTTTCCTCCAAGTCAAACTGCACTTATTTAACGCAGGGCTCGCGTCTTAAACTCATCCAAACAAACCATCAAAGAACTGTAACTGCTTCGGTGTCCGATGCCTCACGAATTTCAAAGTTCAAACTCCGATCAAATTTGGCCTTCCTCAAGAACGGGACAAGAAAATCGAATCGGACGCACAATCGACTCTCAGGATCACCAATTGTAATCGAAGGCATGAAGTAAGGTGTGCGTCTCCGATACGAAGAGAGTGCCTCCTTGCGTACTATCGTCGGCAGACCAATTCGCGCGTCCACTCCAATCTGTGAAAGGTTGAAGTGAATCAAGCCGAGAATCTGATTACCCATCTCCCCAAAGTATTGAAGGATCGCCTCATCCGGCATCGATTTCATGAGCTCACTCTGTCCTCGAATGAAATCATAGGAAGATGATAATGAGACACTGCCCGAATAAAACTCCTCACTCATTTCGTAGTGAACGAGAAAATCCTGATCGTTCAATTGGACCCCAGTTCCGTCCCCCAGGACCTCCCAACTCAACTGTAAATCGGGAATGAGGTTTTGGCTGATCCTCCGCACTGCAAGTAACGAGAGATCGCGAAACTTCTCCGGCAAAAAACCCGTAAAAAACTCGAGAATTTGATCCCTCATCACAGGGCCAGTGTCCTGTTGCGTGAGTTCGCAAATGGAAACTCCTCGCTGCTTACAAACACTCGACAAGTCATTTTTTTCGTCACTCGCCCCTTCGGTCGAAGTAGGCCCCAGAATCACACCGACCGCGTGATCGATTGATGCAAGGTCATTCAAAAGATCTGAGATGGAAGTATGTTCGACTAGCGTCAAACCTCGCTGACGGACCTTCAGCTCGATCTCAGATCGGGCTTTTTCGTCCAAGCCCCAGCACAGAATGCAACTTTTTCTACGCATTTTTGTTCTCCAAAACCTGCACTGTCACGGAGTTGACTCAAACTGCCAACGCGATCTCCAAGAAAAAACGCCCTACTTCACACTCCAGAGGAACGACCAGGGTAACCTCCCGAGTGCCTTCCCCCATCCAGCCCGCTGGAATTCCGATCATCGTCGAGGGAATCCCACCGAAAACATCCAGCCCGGATTTCTGAAGGCAAGATCTCACCTCACCCAATAAATCCATGACGAAGTCCTCAATTAAGACAAGAACTTCATCTGTAAGTCCCTCGGCAGGACTGTTCAGACACCAGGTGGATAAGCGTCCGACCCAATCCATCGGAAAAATAATTCGCATCACACCATAAAAATCAGCCGAATTTAATGGTGCCAATCCAACCACTCCAATTCCTTCAAAAAGGGGCTCTTTCTTTAAAAAGGCTTTAGAGTTTTTTACCAGAAGATTGAGATTCAAATTTGAGTACTTGATCACCTGATCGATACAAATATTCAGAATTTTTACTTCGATAAAGCTCTGACGCTCACTCCTGCGATCCGATGAGATCGGATTTGCGGCTGTCTGGTTGAGCGTAGCGGAGAATACCTCGGCCAAGCCTGCAGATCGAATCTGCTGCGTGATAGAAGGCGAAATCCTCACCCCAGTCATCTCGATCCCCTGCGCATTCAAGTAGGACTTCATTCGAACAAAGTAGGGATAAGTGGTGAACTCAAGTGTCAGGACCTGATAAAAATCAAGAGCAACGGTACGCACACCTGACCAATTCGTGGCCTTAAAGGAGCGTTCAAGCTCGGTGATCACAGCAAAAGAGATCTTACCCCCCAACTTCACTAGGATCTGATCCTTCTGAGAAGACAGCGCAAACATGAGCTCCCTCCTCCATGAAAGAGCATTAACGATTTTCTCAACAGTCAATCCGAACCGACCTGACCAGACTTCCCTTACTCGTCCTGCTCAAGCAAGTCTGAAGCAGAATACTCCTCATCACTCACTTGACTTGCATCCTCGCCGTTCACTTCAGCTCTCAAGACCTGAGAGGGACGAAAGGTGAGGACCCTTCTTGCCGAAATCTCGATACTCTCGCCCGTCTGAGGATTACGTCCCACCCGAGAGCGTTTCTCTCGCACGACGAAATTTCCGAAACCAGATATCTTGATTTTTTGACCGTCTGCGAGCGTCGTCTTGATGGTATCAAACACTAACTCAACTAGCTCCGAAGCCTGCTTCTTAGAGAAGCCCATCTTCTCGTACAAGGAATCGACAATATCTGCTTTCGTCATTGCCATAAGTGGGGGCGCTCGCTCTCGATAGAAGTTGGGCGGGGGACTATCCCGCCCTCAAACACTATAGATGATAGTCTGCACTGATTAACGAAGTTCCGCACCCAGTTCTTTTCGAAAAGCTTCAATGATCTGATTTGAAGCGACTTCGGTCTCATTCTCCTGAAGACTGCGGCCTTCTCCATAAAAAGTAACCCGCATTGCAATGCTTGTCATCCCCTCCGGCACTTGAGCACCTTCGTAAATATCAAAAACCCGTGCAGATTTCGCCAAGGGTTTGGCGGCCTTAATTGCAGTCTGCATGATCTTCTCTGCGGGAGTCCCCTTCCTCACGAGAAGAGCAAAGTCTCTCTCCATGGAGGGGAACTCGGGCCAAGCCGCAAAGCTACGCGACTCACGGAGACCTGGCATCTGTTGAGCCAGTAGATCCCACTCTAATTCCACCAACCAAAGAGGGGAACGGAGCTTCCACTGCTTCGCCTTGAGCGGATGCAGTAAGCCCACCACGCCCAGTCGACGATTACCGATCATTAGCTCAGCAGTCTGTCCTGGATGAAACAGGGTTTTCCATGAATCAGGAGCGGCTGCAGATGAAGACAACGGCGACCAACGCACCCCACGGACTCCGACCTCATCCAGTACTCGATCCACTGCGGACTTCACGTCCAAATAATCGACCTCCGGACGATCGCGATCCAAGCCGGAAGCAAAACGGGGACCCGAAAGAGCCAAAGCAATCCTCCAGCTCTCTTTCACGCCAGTTGATAACTCCTCAGTGGATACAATCGGAGCTCCCCCCTCTACTCCTGCTGGAGCGAAGAAGGCCGGACGCACTTCAAACAGTCGAATGGAAAGCGGCTCTGAACCGAAGTGATGACGCTCGTTTTCCATTACCGACTGAATCATTCCCGGAAGTAACGAAGGGACCATCCATTCGAAGGCTTCACTCAGAGGATTCAATAGTCGAACCTGAGGCTGAAAGCCTGTCTCTTCTAGCCAAGACTTCGAAGAAAAAGAGTAACTCAAAGTTTCGTTCAAACCTGCATCGACCAGGGCCGACTTCACGAGATTCAAACGTTTCATCCACAAAGCTCCCCCTGCGCGATCGGAGCGAACTGGCGCCGAAGTCAGAGCGGGAACAGTCGAAGGAATCTGATCATAGCCGACACTGCGAGCAACCTCCTCGGCGAGATCCTCGGAGATCCGTAGATCACTTCGGTGGGAAGGTGCCAAAACCGACCAGCTCGCCCCCTCTTCACGAAGGGTACACCCTTCAGCAAGCAAGGCCTGCTGAATTTGCTCCTCGTTAACTGAAAGACCGATGAAGTCGCGAACAAAGCTCTTGGGGAAAGAAATTGCAGGACGCGGTCTCCAGTCCGGGCGCTCCACTCCCTGGCGCTCAGGACGGATAGCGCTGACTGACTCAACCAGTTTTCCTCCCGCCACCTCTTGCACTAGAGCAATCAGGCGGGCAAGAGCACGAGGTACGCCCGAAGGATCAATACCTCGCTCAAATCGATGGGCCGCATCCGTCCGCTTTTGGTGTTGAGTCGATGCTTTTCTCACCTTAATCGGATCAAACTCCGCAACTTCAACGAACACCCGGGTGGTTTGAGCTGACACCTCGGAGTTTCCCCCTCCCATTACCCCCGCCAAACCAACTGCGCGCTCAGCATCTGCAATGACCAGCTCCCCTCCCAAAAGCTGTACGGAAGTTCCGTCCAACAACGAAAGCTCTTCTCCTGCCCGCCCCTCGCGCACAGAGATCTTACCCCCGCGAATGAGATCTGCATCATAAGCGTGAACAGGTTGCCCCAACTCGAGAAGAACCAAGTTCGTCGCGTCAACGACATTGTTGATGGAACGAGAGCCGACCGACTCCAGGCGCTTAACTAACCACTCAGGCGAAGCTCCCACTTGAACCCCCTCCAAGTAGGCCCCCCAGAATTGCGGAGCCGCTGCCCCTGCCTCGAGAGAGACTTGAACGCGCGAACCGGTCGCTCTCGCAAGATCCGATACCGGCAGGGCACGAGGGTACTTGAGGGACAACCCTTTGGCTGCTGCCAGCTCCCGAGCGATTCCTAAATGACTTTGGCAATCGCCTCGATTCGCAGTGACCTTCAGTACCAAAACCACATCATCCCGTCCCAAAAGTTTCGCTGCTGAAACACCGAGAGGAGTCCCTTCTTGAAGGATCAAAATTCCCTCGGACTCCTTCGCGAGACCGAGTTCCTCCTCCGAGCAAAGCATCCCCTGAGACAAACTCCCTCGAATCTTGCTCTCCGCGATTTTCAGACCGTTCGGGAGGTTCGCGCCCACTTGAGCGAGCATCACTGTGTCTCCCGCTTTCATGTTCTGCGCTCCACAGACGATGTCGAAAACCTGGTTCTCACCTGTGGTCACTTTGCACAGACTCAATCGATCCGCCTGAGGGTGCTGAGCTCGCTCGATAATCTTCGCGCTCACCACTCGATCGAACCCCTGATCCAATCGAACCATCTCTTCTACTTCTAAGCCTCTTTGAGTCAGGACTTCCGCTGCTTCTTCTGCTCCACGAGCAAAAGCAGACGTATCCAACCACTCACCTAACCATTTCCAGGAGATTTGCATTTCAGTCTGGCCTCTATGAATCGTAATAAATGGATCGATTAAAACTGGGAAAGGAAGCGGGAATCTCCGCTGAACATCAGACGGAGATCCGGAACTTTATGAAGGAGCATGGCAATGCGTTCGACTCCCAAGCCAAAAGCAAAACCTGTTAAACCGGGCTCCCGGATTCCTGCCATCTCAAACAATCGAGGATGCACCATCCCTGCCCCCAAAATCTCCAACCATCCTGTCCCCTTGCAAATCCTGCAAGAGGCCTGTGGTTTCGACTTGCACGCAAAGCAGCTCACATCGACCTCGGCGCCCGGCTCCACGAACGGAAAGAAACTCGGACGCAGACGAATCCGAGTTTCGGCGCCAAAGAGCTCGCGGGCAAAGAACTCGAGCGTCCCCTTGAGATCACTCATCTTCACCCCGCGATCCACCCAGAGCCCCTCGATTTGATGAAACATTGGCGAATGAGTCGCATCGTGGTCACAGCGATAAACCGCCCCAGGACAAAGCACCCGAATGGGCGCTTTTTGTTCACGCATCACTCTCATCTGAACGGCTGAAGTATGAGTTCGAAGCACTGTTCCTGGACCGACAAAGAATGTGTCCTGCATGTCTCGAGCAGGGTGATCTTTCGGAATGTTGACTGCCTCAAAATTCAGATACTCGGTCTCGATTTCCGGTCCGGTTACCGTTTCAAAGCCCAGACGTCCGAGAACATCGAGAATCTTTTGAGTCGTCTGAGTGACAATATGCAAGTTTCCTCGGAACGGTTTGCGCGCTGGCATCGTCCAATCCACTTGCTCAGAGGCGAGCCTCTTTTCGAGAACCTCAGATTCAAACCTGTTTTTTCGTAACTCCAAAGCGTCTTCGATTTCTCGTTTCGCCAAGTTTGCACCGGCACCCACAGCTGGACGCTCCTCAGCACTCAAAGACCCGAGTTTTTTTAAAATCTCACTGAGAGCCCCTTTCTTTCCGAGAACGCGCACGCGAATTTCTTCGAGTGCAGCGAGGTCCGGGGCAGCTGAGACTTCCTGAAGTGTCTTTTGTGCGAGACCCTGAATTTCAGCGATGAGCGACATGAATCACGATTCCTCTCCAGTAAGAAATTGATCGATTCAAAGTCGACCTCGATGGTCCCCATGGAATCGAAACAAAAAAGCCAAGGGCTTTGTTCTAGCCCCAAAAAAGCAAAGAGGCCAGAGGCGTAACGCCTCTGACCTCTAAAATGCTGAGCTTTTCTCAGGATCCGCTTCTTAGTTTGCTGGAGCCAAAGACCGTACTTGCTCAACGATCGCAGAGAATCCTTTTGGATCCACAATAGCGATATCGGAGAGGACTTTACGATCCAGCTTCACAGCAGACTTGCTGAGAGCGTTGATCAAACGGCTGTAGCTGATGCTGTTTGCAGAAGCAGCTGCAGAAATCCGAGAGATCCAGAGAGAGCGGAAGTCACGCTTCTTAGCGCGGCGATCACGATATGCGTACACATGTGCCCGATCGACGGCTTCAGCAGCACGACGAATTTTGTTCTTCCGGCCAAAAACAAATCCTTCTGCTCTTTGAAGGATTTTATTGTGCTTACGACGACGTTTAAAACCACGTTTTGCGCGAGGCATACTTCACTATCTACTTTCTTCTCATTTCAGAGGTTTTCTCGCCCCCCGCGGAAGGGAGACGAAAAAATTTCAGCTCACAGTTTGTCAAAACCGAGTCAAAACTGACTCTGCCTTGAACCAATTCCCCGAGCTTAGCCGGGGCTTTGGGTCGACTTCTGCGTCTGACAGAACTCCTGCAGTTCTGGGTTCATCCCGTGATGGATCTCATTTGATGCGGTTGGATCCATCCCAGTAGGAAAAGAGCGACACCCTCTTCCGCCACTTCTTAAAAATTCGCGATCAAGCAGAGCCGTAAGGCAGGCACTTTTCGATGTGCTTCACGTCACCTTCGAAAAGAATCCCAGCTTTACGCAGCTTCAGCTTACGAGCAGAGCTTTTGTTGCCCATGTTGTGGCGCTTATTGGTACGCTTGAACTTCACTTTTCCAGTTGCAGTGAAGCTGAAGCGTTTTGCTGCTGCTTTTTTCGTCTTCATTTTCATGACCAAAACTCCTTGGAAGCAAGACTTCCGAAAAACATGGCTCAAGCTCGCCCAACACTTGAAATGCCACAAAATAAATAAAAGTTTCCTCTCCCTACTTCAGGCGCAAGAGAGGCGTCAAGCGACTATTCTCAATCAGCCCTGATCCGGCTCAGACCCACCGCTTCCGGTAGGCTTAATGGGCGCAATCAAAGGCTTAATCGGCGATGCCCCCCCCGCAGACTTTGGAGCAGAACCTTCGGGACCTTTGTCCTTCTTGTTGCTTCCCGCAAGTGCAACTGGGGAGAGAATCATGATCAACTTACGGCCCTCCAACTTCGGGACCGACTCGACCACACCCACATCTTTCACCTTTTCGGCCAACTCGCGCATGATCTTGTGACCCTGCTCGACGTAGGTGATCTCACGACCGCGGAACAGCATCGTGATCTTGGCTTTATCCCCTTCTTCCAAGAAGGTCCGAATGTTCTTAAACTTGTACTCTAGATCGTGATCCTCAGTTTGAGGGCGAAGCTGGATTTCTTTCACCTTAATGACCGTCTGCTTTTTCTTGGCGGCCTGGTCTTTTTTCTTCTTCTCGTATTTGAACTTCCCGTAATCCACGATCTTGCAGACCGGGGGCTGGGCGTTCGGACTGACTTCCATCAGATCCAAACCCTTATCCCGAGCCATCTGAAGTGCTTGGTAGGTGGGTACAACCCCGACCTGCTCTCCATTTTCGTCGATCAGACGAACTTGGGGCACTCGAATCCGCTCATTCAGACGATGTTCGTCTTTATTGGGATTCTGATAATTGGTGCGAGGAAACCTCGGGCGCGGAAAAGAAGGCCCAGAAGGATTGGAGGGGTTCGATGGGTTCGACGGATTTGAAGGATTTGAAGGTATGAAGGCCATGTTCTGATTGATTGATCTCCAGGATCAAGGGTTGATAATCGAAAACTCTTTTGGGTCGGTTACAAGAAGGACGGGCGAAGTGTCAACCAGAAGCCCACTGGAGGCCCCTGCCAAACTTCGCCCGTTCAAAAATGCAGTCCCTTAGGACTGAGCGGATGACTCAGTCGCTTCAGCGGAAGACTTCTTCGAGGTCGAAGACTTCTTGCTGGTAGCGGCACGCTTTGCAGTCGCAGCCTTCTGGGTCCCCACTTTGGAGGTCGCCTTTTTCTTGCTGGTAGAAGTCTTTTTGGAGGCTTTTGCCGCATTTTGATTCGCGATACCGCGAGCCAGCTTCAGGAGCTTCTCCAGTTCTTTGCGCTGCCCGGTCACAAATTTTTGAAACTTCTTCACTTCGCCTGGAATTTGCTTTTGAACCTTCTCGAGCTCTTTGCGCTCTTTTTCCAGGAAGGTCTTCACTTTGTCGACGTCGGTATTGATGAGCTTCCGCACTTCTTTCCCTTGGCGTTCCGCGTATTTTTTCGCTTCTTCCACCCAAGACTGATCTTTCACCAGGCTCTGAAACTGACTCTGGGCGTTTTTCACACGAGACATGATTTTCTTGAGTTCGCTATTCACGGTTGCCATGGGTTTCTCCTTAATTTCGCTGCATCAGCTTTCGATCTAGACCGTTTTCATCAAAGACTCGAATGCGAGTCTTTCGACACTTTCCCGAGCATACAATGAGTTGCCCTTTTCCAATGTAAAGGCTCGGGCCTCAAAAGTTTCATCTTTTTATAGGTTTTTTTATGTTTTTCAGGAGACGATAGAGAAGCGATGGTCGCAATCCGTCGACCCCAGAGGCCTCATGCGTCCCACTTTTTGGCGAGGGGAATTCTGCGCCCAATGCCAAACGCTTTGGGTGTCACCTTGAGGACGGGAGCCGCCTGTCGGCGCTTAAACTCATTCACCTCAACTTTTCGGAGGATCTCGGTCACCCAAGCTGCGTCCCGACCCGGAAACGCACTTCCCCATTTTTGAACCAGCGCTTCGCGGTGCACGCCTTTTTCTAGGTAGTCCTCGAGTAGAGCATCCAAAATGTCATAGGGAGGCAATGTGTCTTGATCCTTCTGGTCAGGCTTAAGCTCCGCACTGGGGGGCTTGGTCAGTGTACTTTGAGGAATCACGCCACCCAACTTGCGGTTGATCTCCTCCGCCAGAGCATAAACGCTGGTTTTCTTGAGGTCCCCTATTGGGGCCAGGGCTCCGACCATATCACCGTAAAGCGTGCAATACCCCGTAGCGATCTCCGACTTATTGCCCGTAGTCAAAACCAGGGAGCCTTCGTGATTTGAGATCGTCAACAAAGTCAGACCCCTCAGCCGAGACTGCAAGTTCTCCTGAGCGACAGATGCTAACGGCATTCGCCCATCCCCCAACTCTCGTAAAGCAGCAGAGAACAAGAACTTAATCGGCTTCACTTCGAACGGAATTCCCAAGTTCTGAGCCAACACCTCTGCATCGGCCAAACTATGAGAGGAGCTGTACTGACTGGGCATCGCCACGCCCGTCACATGGTCCCGACCCAGCGCCTCCACCGCCAGGGCAGCGACTACCGCCGAATCGATTCCCCCACTGAGTCCAAGGACCGCTTTTTTGAATCCAGTCCGACGGAAGTACTCTCGAATCCCATGAACCAAGGCCCGATGCAAAACACTCAGCTCGGAAGGTGGCTGATCCTCCCGACGCTTGGCCTCGGGAAAAATCCACCTCCACCCCCCTTGGTCATCTAAGTGGAGTAATGCCTCCTCAACCCCAAAAGCCTTCAGACGTCCGGCCACTGAACCTGCTCGATTCAGGGCAAACGAGGCTCCATCAAACAGCACCTCGTCGGTCGCCCCCGTCTGGTTCACGTACAAAAGAGGCGCACCGACTCGATGAACAACTTCCTGGTGAACCTGTTCTCGGCGCACACGCTTG
>Ga0169931_10001309_pt1 | contig 41096 bp, 32 predicted proteins | sample Kivu_15m_20L_FD_129675 | JGI IMG/M metagenome (GOLD analysis project Ga0169931, IMG submission 129675) | Freshwater microbial communities from Lake Kivu, Western Province, Rwanda to study Microbial Dark Matter (Phase II) - Kivu_15m_20L... | ecosystem: Environmental > Aquatic > Freshwater > Lake... | reverse complement strand
GATCATCCGCTGGTCGGATTGGCGGCGGGACCGCAACCGACGCGCGGCAGAGAGCCATCGGAAACGCCGGGCCAAACGCAGCCGGCGGCGAAGGAATAAGTAACCGGCGCTGTAGTACTAGAAAGCCTGTGCCACCAATTCGGAACCTACACCTCCGACACCACGACCGCGTAGCCGCGGTTCTCGATCACCGAGCAATCGCCGAAGATGTCGAAGATGAGCGGCATCACGGCGGTCGGCATCTTCGTGACGATGTAGTACCGCCCACCGGGTTTCAGCAACTCGCGCGCGCCTTCGATGAACAGGCGCGTGATCTCCGCCTTCGCGTAGTACGGCGGGTTCGCCAGAATCACGTTGAAGGCGTTCGCGCCTAGCCCTTCGAGGCGCGTCGCGCGCACGAACCGCGTGTTCTTCACACCGTTCTTCTCCGCGTTCAGCTCTGCAAGCGCCATCGCTCGCAGGCTGCTGTCGATGAACGTGATCTTGCCGAACGGCCCGCTCTTTTGGCTCGCCAAGCAACCGACCGCGCCGCACCCGCAGCCGAGGTCGAGCACGCCGTCGCCGGCGCGAATCTCCGCGACTTCCATCATCGCGCGCGAACCGGCGTCGAACCGGCCGTAGCTGAACGTGCCCGGGCGCGACACGAACTCCATCGGCGCGCCTTCGCCTATCTTCGCGTGGAACGTGACCTCGTGCCGCCGGCGCTCCGTCTCGTCGTCGGTCTTCGTGCTGAAGAACGCCATGCCCAACTCGCTCGATGGCGTCTCGCCGCACTTCCCGAAGATCTTCTTTTGCAGTTTGGCGAATTGGCTGTCCTTCTCGTACTCGGAGAGCGTGAGGAAGGTGCCGCCTTGCAGCAGCGTGTGGTAGCCCTGTTCCACCACGTCGAGTTTCACTTCGCGGTCGGCGTGCGCGGTCGCGGGGAAGATCACCGTGTTGTAGCGCTTCGGCAAATCCCAGATGTCCGGCACCGTGACCGTCTCGGCTGCCGCGCCGACTTCCGCGAGGCACTCCTTCACGCGGTCGGTCTGGTGCAGGTCGAACTGCGCGCAGGTGACTTCGCTTTCGGGCAACCCGAGCATCTTCACGATGTTCGCGACCGGCCACGGCGGGCCGAGCGCGATCAGCACCGGAGGTTTCACCCGGTGCGCGACAGTGGCGAACAGTTGGTTGACGTTCTTCATTCGGATAGTTTAGCGGAATCCTCTTGGAGAGTGGTCCGCTCGCTCCGCGAGCGGTCGCCGTGAGCGTAGGGTAGCTGTTGCGATATTCGCACTGCTCACACACCCGCGAAGCACCGCTCGCGGAGCGAGCGGACCACTCTGGGACACCCCTCCCGCGGAGCCTCGCATGAACTCGCTGCTCCTCGCGCTCGCGCTGATCGCGCCGGCGCAACCGCCCGCGGCCGACCCCGGTGTGCTGCCGGTCGGCGCGGACGGTAAGCCGCTGAACCTCGACTTCGAAACCGGTACGCTCAAAGACTGGACACTCACCGGGGAAGCCTTCAAGGGCCAGCCCATCAAGGGCGACGCGGTGAAGGCGCGCCGCGGCGACATGCAGAGCCGGCATCAGGGCCAGTACTGGATCGGCGGCTACGAGAAGCTCCAAGACAAGCCGGTGGGCACGCTCACGAGCGCCGCGTTCAAGGTCACGCACCCGTGGGCGAGCTTTCTCGTCGGCGGCGGGCCGCACGCGACCGAAACGTGTGTCGAACTCGTGTGCGGGACCGAAGTGATTTACCGCGCCGCCGGCACCGAAACCGAAGACATGGCCCGCGTCGCGGTCGATCTCACGAAGCACAAGGACAAGGAGATTTTCGTTCGCGTCGTGGACAAGCACACCGGGCACTGGGGGCACGTCAACTTCGACGACTTCCGGTTCCACACGCAGAAGCCGAACGTCCCGGCGCGGCCGAAAGTGGAGCCGCCCCCGCCCGCCGACACCTACAAGCACGCGGGGTTGAAACCGCTCGACGCGGCGAAGGCGATGACCGTGCCGCCGGGGTTCTCGGTGTCGCTGTTCGCGGGCGAGCCGGACGTTCACCAGCCGATCGCGATGGCGCTCGACCACCGCGGGCGTTTGTGGGTCGTCGAAGCGTACACCTATCCGCAGCGCAACCCGCACCCGGGGCCGGTCATTCCCGGCGGGAAGCTCGGCGACAAGATTTTGATCTTCGAAGACACCGACGGCGACGGGAAGTTCGACAAGCGCACGGTGTTCTTCGAGGGGCTGAACCTCGTGTCCGGTATCGAAGTCGGGTTCGGCGGGGTGTGGGTCGGGGCCGCACCGTACCTGCTGTTCATCCCGCACGACGAGAAGACGGACAAAGCCGGTGAGCCGAAGATTCTGCTCGACGGCTGGGGCTACCAAGACACGCACGAAACGCTGAACTCGTTCGCCTGGGGGCCGGACGGCTGGCTGTACGGCTGCCACGGCGTGTTCACGCACTCGAACGTCGGCAAGCCGGGCGCGCCGAACGAAGAGCGCCAGCGCATCAACGCGGGCATCTGGCGCTACCACCCCACGCGGCACACGTTCGAGGTGTTCGCGCGCGGCACGAGCAACCCGTGGGGCTTGGACTACAACGCGAACGGCGACTTCTTCATCGAAGCGTGCGTTATCCCGCACATGTGGCACATCATTCAGGGCGCGCGGTACCAGCGCCAAGCGGGCACCGACTTCAACCCCTACACCTACGGCGAAATCGGGACGATCGCGCAGCACCGGCACTATGTGGGCGCGACCCCGCACAGCGGGAACGGGCGCAGCGACAGCGCCGGCGGCGGGCACGCGCACTGCGGCCTCATGTGCTATCAGGGCGGCGCGTGGCCGAAGGAGTACCACGGCAAGCTGTTCATGGGCAACCTGCACGGCCACCGCATCAACGTGGACGTGATTACGCCGAAGGGAAGTGGCTACGTCGCGGATCGCAACCCGGACTTCTTGCTGACGCACGACCGCTGGTCGATCCCGGTCGCGCTCAAGAGCGGTCCGGACGGCAACGTCTACCTCATCGACTGGTACGACAAGCAAATCTGCCACCTGCGCGAACCGGAGAAGTGGGACCGCACCAACGGCCGCATCTACAAGATTTCGCACACGAACGCGAAGCCGGTGAAGGGCGTCGATCTGTCGAAGTTGGGCATGCTCGAACTCGTGAAGCTGCAAGAGCACGAGAACGACTGGTACGCCCGCACGGCGCGCCGCGTGCTGCAAGAGCGGTTCGCGGTTCCGATTCCCGGCGTGCCCACCGACGAGATGGTGAAGACGTGGAACGCGCTTCGGAGCATGACGAAGGAACACAAGGATGCACACGTGCGGTTGCGCGCGCTGTGGGCGCTGCACGCGACCGGGGCGTTCGGCGGGAAGGAGCTCGAAGACGCGCTCGCGAGCAAGGACGAGCAAATCCGCGCGTGGGCGATTCAGCTCGCGGTCGATGCGTTCCGCGACGCGCCCGCGAACGCCTTCCGCGTCTCCGCGGGGAACTTCGAGGAGTTGGCGAAGAACGAAAAGTCGAAGGTGGTGCGCCGCGCGCTCGCGTCGGCCGCGATGCGGTTCCCGCCGCACAGCCGTTGGACGCTGCTCGAGCGCATCATCGCGCACGCCGACGACGCGGCCGACTTCAACCTGCCGCACCTGTACTGGTACGCGCTCGAACCGATGGCCGAAACGAACACGGCCGATGCACTCAAGCTCGCGGCCGGGTCGCCGATCCAGCAACTGCTACCGCTGATGGCGCGGCGCGTCGGGGCGCTGGGCACGAACGAAGCGCTCGACCTGCTCGCGCAAAGCATCCCGACCGCGACGAGCGAAGCGCAGCGGGTCGCGTACTTCCGCGGGCTGCAAGAGGCCGCGAAGGGCAAGCGCGCGCTGCGCACGCCTATCGGTTGGGGCAAGGCGTTCGAGGCGCTGAGCAAATCGCCGGACGCGACCGTGCGCCAACAGGCGCTCGGTCTCGCGGCGGTGTTCGGCGACACGAAGGCGCTCGCCACGCTGCGCAAGGTGCTGAGCGACGCGAAGGCCGACCCCGCGGCGCGCCTCTCGGCGCTCACTGCGCTCGTCGATGCGAAAGACGCCGAAACCGCGCCGCTGCTGCAAGCCGCGCTCGCGGACAAAGAGATGCGCGGGGCCGCGCTTCGCGCGCTCGCGGCGTTCGACGACGCGAAGACTCCTGCGGCCATCTTCACGCAGTACGCGAACTTCACCCTCGCCGAGAAACGCGACGCGCTCGGCACGCTCGCCGCTCGCGCGAGCTACGCGAAGGAACTCATGGCCGCGGTCGCGTCGAAGGTGATTCCTTCAACTGATGTGCCGGCCGAAATCGTGCGTCAACTGCGCGGCTACAGCGACGCGGCGCTGGATAAGCAGATTGCGGAGCTGTGGGGTATCGTGCGCGAATCGCCGGAGGAGAAGAAGAAGCTCATCGCGGCGATGAAGCGCCAACTTACCGCGAGCGCCGCGCCGCCGGGCGACGTGAACCTCGGCCGCACCGTGTTCGCCAAAACGTGCCTGAACTGCCACACCTTCTACGGCGTCGGCGGGAAAGTCGGGCCGGAGATCACCGGCGCGAACCGGGCGAGCATCGACTACCTGTTGGAGAACGTGCTCGACCCGAACGCGGTGATTCCGAAGGAGTACGCGGCGACGCGCATCGTGACGACCGACGACCGCAACATCGTCGGCATCATCAAGGGCGAGGCGAACGGCGTGCTCACGGTTCAAACCGACCGCGAAGTGCTGAACATCCCGGTCGCGGATGTCGCGAGCCGCAAGGCGTCGGACCTGTCCATGATGCCCGACGACATCTTGAAGCAGGTGAACGCGCACGAGTTCCGGTCGCTGATCGCGTACCTGCAAACGCAAGCGCAGGTGCCGGCACTCGCCACTGCGGACAACGCGAAGGAGTTTTTCAACACGAAAGACCTCACCGGTTGGGACGGCGAGAAAGACCTGTGGAAGGTGGACGGCGGCGAGATCGTGGGCAAGTCGGCGACCGGGCTGAAGAAGAACACGTTCCTCGTGTCGCAACTCGCGGTGGAGAACTTCAAGCTGTCGCTGAAGGTGAAGTTGTCGCCGAACAAGGAGAACAGCGGCATTCAGTTCCGCAGCGTGCCGCTGCCCAACGGCGAGATGCGCGGCCCGCAGGCCGACATCGGCGCGGGCTGGTGGGGCAAGCTCTACGAAGAAGAGGGCCGCGGCCTCTTGGCGAAGGAGGGCGGCGAGAAGTTCGTGAAGCCCGACGAGTGGAACGACTACGTGGTCGAAGCGGTCGGCTCGCGGGTGCGCATCTGGATCAACGGCAACCTCGCCACCGACTACGAAGACGACAAGCTCGCCCGCCGCGGGGTGATCGGGCTGCAACTGCACAGCGGCGGCCCGCTCGAAGTGCGGTTCAAGGAACTGAAGCTGGAAGTGCTGAAGTGATTTGTAGGTCGCGGTCGAGCGGCGCTTCGCCGCGAGGCCCGACAGCGAATCACCTTCGATTGGAACGCTTGCGCGTGAAGATACGCAACGTGCGCAAGCGTTCCACGTTGAGCTTTCACGCCGTCGGGCCTCGCGGCGAAGCGCCGCTCGACCGCGACCTACAAGAGGGCCGCTTGGCCGCGTTCTCGTGTTGAAGTCGCAAGAAACCGATTGCCACAAAGCGACACAAGAAGCACAAAAGAAGTCAGGGGCGGGCGTTAGCGCCGGCCCGCGCGTCCGGTTCATACTGTGACCCTTGGGCCTTCGGTCTTTCGGACACCCACCCATGAAGCTCACGCTGCACGTTTGGCGTCAGAAGTCGCGCACCGACGCTGGGCGCATGGTCACGTACCGGCTGGACACCGTCAGCCCGGACATGTCGTTTCTGGAGATGCTCGACACGCTGAACGAGCAGCTCATCAAGGGCGGCGAAGAGCCGGTCGCGTTCGATCACGACTGCCGCGAGGGCATCTGCGGTAGCTGCTCCATGATGATTAACGGCTGCGCACACGGCCCGGAACGCGCGACCACGACGTGCCAACTGCACATGCGCAGCTTCGCCGACGGCGACCACATTTACATCGAACCGTGGCGCGCGAAGGCGTTCCCGGTCATCAAAGACTTGGTGTGCGACCGCTCCGCGTTCGACCGCATCATTCAGACCGGCGGGTTCGTGGGCGTGAACACCGGCGGCGCGCCGGACGGCAACAGCCTGCCCATCGCGAAGGTGGATCAAGACCGCGCGATGGACGCGGCCGAGTGCATCGGGTGCGGGGCGTGCGTGGCCGCGTGCCCGAACGCCAGCGCCATGCTGTTCCTCAGTGCGAAGGTGAGCCACTTGGCCCAACTGCCGCAGGGCCAACCGGAGCGCAAGGACCGCGTGCGGAAGATGGTGGCGGCGCACGACCGCGAGGGCTTCGGCCACTGCACCAACATCAACGAGTGCGAGGCGGCGTGCCCGAAGGAAATCAGCGTCGAACACATCGCGCAACTGAACCGCGACTTCATTACCAGCACCGTGAGCGCCGCGGTGAAGTGACGTGCGACTCTTGGTGGCACAGGCTTTCCAGCCTGTGCTCTTTCACACTGCCAATCAGCACAGGCTGGAAAGCCTGTGCCACCAACAGTAGCTAGCGCCTGGTCAGCGTCACGTTCACCTGTAGGCCCACGAGTCGGCCCGCGAGCGGCGCGTCGGCCGGGTCCAAGTGAATCACCACTTCCACCACGCGGCGGTCCGCGTCCTCGCGCGGGCCGACCGCGAACACTTGGTTCCGCGCGATAGTGCGCGAAATGTCCGCCTCGCCGCGCACAGTGCCTTTCAGCGCGCGGGGCAGGGCGGGGTTCGTGACCTCCGCGACCGCGCCGCCGGCCCGCGCCCACTCGGCCACGCGCTCCACGTCGCTCTCGTACACCTCGGCCACCGCGGTCATTTCGCGCAAGTTCGCTAGTTGCAGGATCGGTTCGAGGCCGGTGGGCTGGCCCTCGCGCCCGGTCACCTTCAGCACCGTGCCCGCGACCGGCGCTTTCAGAACCGTCTCCTCCGCGAGTCGCTCCGCGAGCTTCACCTTCTCTTCGGACGACTTCAGCGGCACGCGGGCGAGCGCCTCTTCCAGTTCGGCGGTCGCGGCGGCGATGCGGGCGGTCGCGGCCTTCTCCCCCTCTTCGTAGCCCACGCGGGCCTTCTCGCCGAGCGCGAGCGTCGCGCTCAGTTCGGCCTCGGCTTGCGCCTTCAGCAACTCGGCGCGCTCGAGGTCTTCGGCCGCGACCGGCACGCCCTTCGCTTTCACGTCCTTGAGCCGCGCGACGGCTTTGGCGGCGGCATCGGCGCTGAGGCGCACCGCGTCGGCTTTCGTCTTGAGGGCCGCGAGATCGACCGCCTTGTTCGCTTTGGCTTGGCTCAGCTCGGTTTGGGCGGCGCGAATCTTCTCGCGGCCGGCGCGGTCGGCGGCGGCGTGCGCGTCGGTCGCTTCCTTCAGTTGAAGTTGCGCAACGGTCACTTCCGAAAGCCGGGCGGCGCGGCTGGCGAGTTCGGCGACCGGTTGCCCGGCGGCGAGTTGCTGCCCCGGCGCGAGCGCGTAGAGCTTCGCGATGCGATCGCCGGGCGGTCCGAACACCGGGATCACGCCGCCCGCGGGTTGGAGCCGCGCGAGCGCCCCGACGCGGTCCGCCGGCGCGCCCTCGGCGCGCGCCGGCGCGTCGGGTTTGGTGCCGCTTCGCGGGAACTGGAACGAAAGGAAGTACCCGCCGGCCCCGCCGACCGCCAACAGCGCGAGCGCCAGAAGGGCGGAAGCGAGGGCGCGGCCCGGTCGCGGGTGAGTGCGTGTCACGCTCGGTCCGTCGGGTTGAGGTTGCGGGGCGCTACTTCTGGCCGGTGATGACGAAGATGGCGAGAGCCAACTTGCGATCCGCTTCGGTGGCTTTTTTGTCGGTAGCAATCTGGTTGATCCACAACTTGTCCGTGTTGCGCTGTTCTTCGCTCAACAGCGCGTTCGTGCCGACCAGAATGAGTGCCTGTTGGCGCAGTTCCTCCAAACTGCTCTCGGCGAGTTTCTTGCTCTCGCGCCCGCGCCACACTTGCACGATGCGGTTGATGCGCCGATGGACCACGCCCTTCAGTGCCTCGTAGAAGGTGTCGATCCCGACGGGCGTATTGTTCGGGAGCGTAGTGAACTTCAGCCGCACGAGCGCGGAGTAGCTCGCGCCCGCGAGGAACGCCGCGAACCAGCGGTTCAAGTCGCGGAACGCTTCTTTGTCGCAGAGGGCGACGAACAGCGCGCCGGCGAGCGCGCCGTTGACGAGGATGAACCCCCACCACCACAATTGGAGCTTGCCCCACTCGCCCCATTCGAGCGACGGGGGCGCGTCGAACACCGCGTCGAGGTCGCAGAACGTGAGTATCGCGGCTACCACGCCGGCCAACAGCGTTTGAGCGATGAGCGGGTCCACGGGCGGCTCGCGTGTGGTCAAGCGGGCTGTTCTTCGGGTACGATTTCGACGGTCGGGTGGTCCCCGTGCGAGAGCCATCCGAGGAAGCGCGGGAGCGCGCTGGGCACTCGCACCAGCGCGCCAACAGCAAGTCCGCCCTGTACCTTGTTCAGCGCATTGGCAACGACGCGGCCCTTGTCGGTCAGTTCGTACGTGCGATCGTCGCTTCCCCCGGGGGACGGCGCGGAAGCCGACACGAGGGCCATGCGCTCGAGAGCGTCCAACGTCGAGCGGGCCGCGCTGGGGATCAGACGCGCCGCGACCGCCACTTCCGGCAGCGACTGCTCAAAATGGCACGCGCGCATGGCGCGCAGCGCGCCGGCTTGGTGCGGGGTGAGGCGGATGCGTTCGACCACGGCGCGGCCCTCCTGATTCGTGCGCCCTTCATCCTACCGCACCCGTACCGGTTCGCAAGGCGGCTCACACCTGCGGTACGACGGGGGCGATGGCCCCGCTGGCGGCGAGCGCCCACCACGCGAGCTTGCAGGTGATGTGAATCGATTGGTCGACGTGGATCGAGTAGTACTTCTTGCACTTGCCCAAGTCGGTGAACCAGTGGATCACGGTTTCGGCGAACGCGAGCGCGGCCACCGTGTTCCAGTCGAAGCCCATCCAGCGGAAGATGACCCCCACCGCCATGCCGTGCAGGAGCGCGTGCGAGCCGAGCCAATAGTACCACGGCACCGCCGCCGCCAAGGGCGAGCTGGCGTGCGGGCACTTGCACATCGCCATGGAGTCGTTTTGCAACGAGTAGTCCATGAGGGCGTGCGCGGCGATCAGGAAGAACAGCAGCGCGAACAGCATTGCGAGCGTTCCGGGGTGTGTGCCTAATCTACCACTGCGCTCAATTAGCGTTATTCGCCAAAATCGCTAGGCCGGTTTCCGAACCGCCCGGCTAATCGTTACAGCCGTTATAAGTAGTGCCGCCGACAGGTAAAACGCCTCGTCCCAGCGCCCGGTCGTCACCTTCAGATACCCGGCGAGCTGCGGGACGAAGAACGCGACGCCCCAGCCCACGAACACCAGTCCGTAGTTCAGCCCCATGTTCTTCGGGCCGTAGTAGTCGGCCGTGAGCGCGGGCATCAGCGCGAGGGTACCACCGTACTGCCACGCCATTACACCGATCACCGCGAACAGCAGCGGCACGTTCTGTGCCGCCAAAACCGCCGGGGACGCGACCAAGCACCCCGCCGAAACCAGCCCGTTCAGCGCGTACGCGTTCAGCCGGCCGATGCGGTCCGAGTAGCGGCCGGTGCCCACGCGCCCGAGCGCGTTCACCACACCGATAAACGTAACCAACAGCCACGCATTGGCCGCAAAAAACCGGCTATCGCCGGCCGCGGCGGTCAGCAGCGCCTTCGCGTTCGCGATCACCAGCAGCCCGGACTGCGCCGACCCCACGAACAGCAGCACCAGCGCGAAGAACTGCCACGTTCGCAGCATCTCGCCGGCGGCGAAGTCGCGCGTCGCGGGCTTCGGGGCGATCGCGCTCGGGGCCGCGACCGGGGCCGGCGCGACGTAGCCCGGCGGCGGCGCGCTCAGCAACAGCCCCGCGATCACCACGACCACCGCGAACAGCACCCCCAACCCGACGAAGCTGCCCGTGAGGCCGTAATTGGAAATGAGGAAGTCCGCGAGCGGCGAGATGTACACGGCCGCGGCCCCGTACCCCGCGACCACCAGCCCGACGATCAGCCCGCGCCGGCTGCTGTGGAACCACTTCACCGCGGCCGGCGTCGCGGCGGCGTAGCCGAGGCCCATGCCGATGCCGCCGAGCAGCCCGAAGCCGACGATGAGGCCCGCGAAACTCTGCATCAGCCCCGCGACGACGCACCCGGCGGCGAGGAACAGCCCGCCGAGCGTCGCGCCGAGTTTCGCGCCGTACCGGTCTTGGAGCCGCCCGCCGGGAATCATGACCAGCGCGAACGTGATGCCGCAGACGGCATAGGCCCATGTGGCTTGCGCGTCGTCGAGGTAGGTCCACCCGGCGTTCGCGCCGGTCATGGGTTGGCCGTAGAGCGCCGGGTCTTTGGGCACCAGCGCGGCCTTCCACACGCTCCAACCGTACAAGATGCCGAGGCACAGGTTCACGGCGGTACCGGCGGCGGTGACCGCCCACGCCCGAGCCGGAACCGCCGCCATACGAGTACCGCCGCAAGGAGGGAGGGAATCGCCGTTCCGAACAGCGTAGTGCCGCGACGGGGAGGGGACAGGGGCAGAACGAACAAGGCGCGCGCGACGAGTCGCGCGCGCCCGACCTGCGATTTCGTGCCCTTACGCCAACTTCCAGTCGCCGCGGCGCGCGCGGGCGAGGTGCTTGTTGGCTTCGGCGCTGTCGAACTTGTACTCCTTCGGGTCCCACTTGAGCTTCAGCCCGGTGCGCAGCGCGATCGTCGCCGTGTGGCACACCATCACCGACCCCGCGCCCACTTCCACGCCGCAGATCGGCGTTTCGCGGCTCTTCACGCAGTCGAGGAAGTTGCCCATGTGGTTCGTGGGCCGCGACGGGTACAGCTTCGGGTCTTCCTTCAGCGGCGCGAAGATTTCCTTGTCGCTCGCCAGCAGCAGCCCGCGGCTCACGAACAGCGTGCCCTTGTCGCCGATCACCAGCACGCCGTTTTCGCCGCCGCTCAGGTCGCCCTTGCGCGGGTTGCCGTTGGCGTCCACGAGCCCCTTCGCGGTGCTGCCGGCCCCGTGGCTCACTTCCACCTTCACGCCGTTACCGTAGGTGAGCTGCACCTTGAAGGTGGCGTGGCAGTTGTAGCCGTCGCCCTTGTCGTAGGGCTTCGCGGCTTCGAGCGTTTCGAGCGCGACCGGGCCGCTGCCGTCGGCGTTCAGCATCCACTGCGCGATGTCGATGTGGTGCGCGCCCCAGTCGGTCATCTTGCCGCCGCTGTAGTCGTACCACCAGCGGAACTCGTAGTGGCAGTTGGTCTTCCCGCCGTCCAAGCGGTACGGCACCTTCGGGGTCGGCCCGAGCCACATGTCCCAGTCCAGTTCCTTCGGCGGGTCCACTTCCTTGATCGGCCCGCTCTGCGGATTACTGCCGATGCGGCACTCGATCTTCTGGATCTTCCCGACGCGCCCGCTGCGCACCAGTTCGGTCGCGAGGCGGAACTTGCCGCCCATTTCCGTGCGCTGCTGGCTGCCGGTTTGCAGCACCTTCTTCGTGTCCGCGACGGCCTTCTTCATCGCCAGCGCTTCTTCGATCGTCAGCGTCAGCGGCTTCTCGCAGTACACGTCTTTGCCGGCCTTCAGCGCGGCAATGGCGATGATCGCGTGCCAGTGGTCCGGGGTGGCGACGATGACCGCGTCCACGTCCTTGCTCGTTACCAGTTCGCGGAAGTCCTTGTAGCCCTTCACCTCGTAGCCGTCGTTCTTGTACTGCTTCACGGCGTGATCGACGTGCCGCGCGTCCACGTCGCACACCGCGGTGAAGTTCACCTGCTCCTTGAACCGCTTGGCCTCGCCGTAGAGGGCGTTCGAGCGGCGCGGGCCGGGGCCGACGCCGATGACGCCGATGTTCAGCTTCCCGTTGGCGGAGCCGGGCTTCTTGGCGTCGTCCGCGGCGCGGGCGCTCGCGCCGAAGAACTGTTCGGCGTACCACGCGGGCAGCCCGGCGGCGGTGAGGGCGGCGACCGAGCGGGTCATGAACCCGCGGCGGGAGAGGGTTCCACGTTCCAACATGACGGCGCACCTTTCGGGTGATCGAGGCGGGAAGAGGTCGTGTGCGCGGATATGATAACCGAACCGCGGCCCGCGGGCGAAACGGAAAACGGACACCGATGAGCGATACCTTCCTCGACCGCTTCTTCGGCCGCGGCACGCCCAAGCTCGGCGAGCTGCCGGTGGCGAACCCGCGCCTCACCGATCCGGTCGGGCTGCAACTGCTGTTCCCCGAGAACTTCGCGCTCGACGCCGGCGAAGTCACCAAGGCGCTGCGCGACTACCACCCGGATTTGGCGCGCGCGACCGCAGAACTGTTCGACGTGCCGCCGAACCCGGAGCAGCCGGCACAGCCGCACGTCATCGGCATGTTCGCGTGGGAGCGGCACGTCGTGAAGATGGTCGCGTATTACGCGCCGATGCCGCGCGCGGCGGTGGAAACGAGCGTGCTCCCGGCGCACATCGGGCCCGAGTACAAGCAGCTCGCGTACGCGCACAAGGCGCACGCCCTGCTGTACTACGCGGGGTACGAGGCCGACCCGCTCGAACAGTACGTCGCGCTCGCGGCGTGCGCCGGGGCGCTCGCGTACTTCGGCGCGGAGTTCGTGCTGAACGAGACCGCGCGCACCGCGATCCCGGCCGCGACGCTGCACCCGCACGAGGAGGACGCCGGCGACATGCTCGGCGCGCTCCGCGGGCTACCGCTGCCGTTCCTGTACTGCGGGTTCGTGAAGCTCGAAGTGGAGGGCGTGCCGGGCGTGTGGATGCGCACCTACGGGTGCCACCGCTTCGGGCTGCCGGACTTCGCCACGCTCGCCGCCGGCCACGAGTACGGCTCGGAAACGTTCGAGCAGTTCGGCAGCATGCTGAACTACCTGCGGCAGAGCGGCAAGCGGTTCTCGGTCGGCGACACGATGCAAGTGGGCGACGACGCCTTCCTGAAGTTGCGCGCCCCGACCGCGGAGGAGTGGTTCCTCGACACCGAGGGCGAAATGCTCGTCGCGTTCGCCATCAACGCGGACGAAGCGAACGCGCGGCCGGCCCCGCAGTGAGGCCGGCGGCGGCTCACATGCGGTACAGCAGCAGCGAGTGCCAGCCGGTGGTGTAGGTCTCGAACCCCGGGGCGCGGGCGTGGGCCACGCACACGCGCTGGCCGCCCAGTTCCGAGATGCGAAACCCCTGCGCTTCGCGATACAGTTCCTCGCGGTTCGGGAGCGCCAGCGTTTCGTGCAACTGAGCGCCCGCGCTGTCGGCCAGTACCAGCCCGGTCGGGTCGGTGATGCACACGCGGGTGCGCGCCCGCTCCTCCCGGGTCAGCGAGACGCGCTCCACGACGGTTTGTCCCAACGCGTCCCAGTTGAAAACGATGCCCAGCACGCCGACGGGTTCGGCGCGGGCCTCGCCCCCGGCGCGCACGGAGCACGAGTACACCAGCGCGCGGCGGCGGTTCACCAGCGGCGACTGGTGTACCGATTGGAACCCGAATTCGGCCCCGCTCGCCGTTTCGAGCGCCGAACGGAACCACGGGGCCTGCGCGTGGTTGGTGCCGACCGAGGCGTAGCTGTTCGGCCGCCCGTTCGCGACGACCGTGCCCTTCAAGTCGCACAGCACCAGATCGAAGTACACGGTGTAACTGTCCAAGATCGTGCCGAGCCGGCCGGAGGCGCGGGCGCACGCTTCGGGCGCGAGCGCGCTCAGGGCTTCGACCGCGCTGGGGTCCGTGGCCCACCAGCGCACGTCGCACGACCGCTCGTACAGGTTGCGATCGATCAGGTCGATGTTCGTGAGGGCGAGGTCGGCGAGCCGCGTGCCCCGGAAGCTGGTGCTCAGTTCGCGGTTCACGCGGTCCAACTCGCGGATCGATTGCTCGCTCCGCGCGCCCATCTCCTGAGCCACTTTCGCCGTCTTGGTCGAGAGCTCGTTCATGGCCTGCGCGACCACGCCGAACGCGGCCCCGACTTCGCCCCCGGCCCGGCACGCCTCAATGCGCGCGTTCAGCGCGAGTAACCGAGCCTGCCGGTTGATGTCGCCGATCTGCCGGAGCGACCGGTCCAGTTCGGCCGCCAGTTCGTTCGACAGTTCGGCGACCCGTTCGGGCGACACGTTTTCAGCGGGGTCGCTCCCCGCTGGGCCGGTCGGGGCGGGAGCCAACGGAGCAAGTACCATGTGGGCTCGCGAGGTTTGGGCGAAATCGGGCGAGTGTAAACGTAATCGTTGCTCGGCACGAAAATTTGCACGCCCTTACAATAACTTCGCCCCCGCTGAAGAACCCATCAAGAGCCCCCCATGCGCACCTGCTGCACGCTCCTCGCGCTCGCGCTCGTCGCCCCCGGTGCGCGGGCCGGCTTGTACTACAGCGCCGAAGTCGTCGCGGAGTTGCCCGCGCGCCCCACCGGGTTCCTCACCGACCAGCGCGCGCTGCGCGCCGCCGGCTTCGACCGGCCCGACGGCCTCCCATCGCCGTTGCGCGGCGATTACAGCGCCGCCGCGGAGCGCCTCAGCAAGCTCGGCAAAGCGCGCGCGCTGACGGCCGACGAAGCCGCCGACTTGGGCGCACTGCACCTGCGCCTCGGCGCGCCGGACAAGGCGCTGAACGTGCTCGCGCCCGCGGCCCGCAAGCACCCCGAACACTTCCGGCTCGCCGCGAACCTCGGCACCGCGTTCCAGTACAGTGGCGACCTCGAGCGCGCCGCGGCGCAACTTGAAGAGGCCGTGCGCCTCGCGCCGGCGAAGCTCAAGCCGTTCGAACAGGCGCACTTGAAACTGGTGAAGCTGCGGTCGAAGGAACCGAAGGGCGCGCCCGCGGCGCTCGACGACCTGTTCGGGGTGAAGTACGCCGGCGCGACCGGGCGCGCCGAAGCCGGCACGCTCGCACCCGCGGAGCTAAAGAAGCTCCCGCCGGACGCGCTCGCGATCGTGCAGCAACTCGGGCTGTGGCTCCCGGCCGACGCGCGGCTCGTGTGGCAGTTTGGCGAGTTGTGCAACGCCTTCGGCGACGTGCGCGCCGCCGCCGCGTGCCTCGACGGGTGCGTGACCGAGTTCGCGCTCGGTTCGCCCGACTTGCGCGCGCGGCGATTGCTCTACCGCGCCGCGGCCGACGACCTCGCGAAGAAACCCGGGCACGAGGCGCACCGCACCGCGCTGAAGGTGAAGTCGTCTCGCCCGCTGCTGAAAGCGTTCGACGAAGCGCTCTTGCCGGAAGTGAGCGCTGACCGCACGAACGTGCTCCCGTGGCCGGTGCTGAACGCGACCGTGATCGGCGCAAAAGGCCGCCCGACCTTCACCAAGTACCTCGACAAACTCGACGGCAAATCGGTGTCGCTGACGGGCTTCATGCAGTTGAGCAAAGACGACACCTTCACGGGCACGTTCATCTTGCTGGAGTACCCGGTGGGCTGTTGGTTCTGCGAAACCCCGGACCCGACCGGCCTGCTGTTCGTGCAACTGAAGCCCAACGGCGGCGACTTCCGCCGCGGGTTGGTGAAGATCACCGGCACGCTAACGCTGAACCGCGACAACCCCGAAAGCTACCTCTACTCGCTACAAGACGCGCGCTTGGGCGACGCGGACTGATGCGCGCCTAGCGCCGGCCGCCTTGCCCGCGGTCGCCGCGGCGGTCGCGCTTGCGCTGCGGCGGTTGGCCCGCGGCGGCGGGTGCGCTCGCGGGCTTCGGTTTCGCTTGGGGCTTCGGGGCGCGCGCGGGCCGGCGGCGGTCGTCGCGGTCGTCGCGGTCGCCCGGTTGCTTCGGCGGGGCCGGGGCCGTGTAGTCGAACTCCGGCAGCGTCACCCGCGGCAGCCGCATGCCCACTTGCCGCTCGATCCGCGCCAACGAGTCCTCTTCCTCGCGCGACACGAAGATGAACGCGTCGCCCGTGCTCCCGGCGCGGCCGGTGCGCCCGATGCGGTGAACGTAGTCTTCCGGCACGTCCGGCACGTCGGTACTGATGACGTGCGTGATGTGGTCCACGTCCAGCCCGCGGGCCGCGACGTTCGTCGCCACCATCACTTGGAACTCGCCGCACCGGAACCCGTCCATCGCCCGCGTGCGCTGCTGCGGCGTGCGGTTGCTGTGCAGTTCGGCCACCGAGAAGCCGTCGTTCGTGAGCACGCGCGCGATCTTCTTCGCGGTGTGTTTCGTGCGCGTGAACACGAGCACGGAAGGCATCTCCACTTCGCCGAGCAGGTGCCGCAACAGCGCGGTCTTCAGGTGCGCCGGCACCGGGTACGCGGCCTGCGTGATGCCGACCGCGGTCGCGCTGCGCCGGCCGATCTGCACGCTCGCGGGGTCGCGCAGCAGTTCTTGGGCGAGTTTGGCAATCGCCGGCGGCATGGTCGCGCTGAAGAACAGCGTGTGGTTCCGCGCCGGCAGCTTCGCCATGATGCGCCGCAGGTCCGGCAGGAACCCCATGTCGAACATCGTGTCGGCTTCGTCGAGCACGAGGGTGCTCACTTTGTCGAGCCGCACGGTGCCGCGCATGACGTGATCGAGCAACCGGCCCGGCGTCGCGATGATGAGGTCCGGGCCGGCTTTCAGCGCGCGCTCTTGCGCGAACATCGGCCGCCCGCCCACGACGAGTGTCGATTGCACCTTCGTGTGGCGCGACAGCCCGCGGCACACCTCGGCGATTTGGTCCGCGAGTTCGCGCGTCGGCGAGAGAATCAGCGCGCGCGGGCCGATGCGCGGTTGGTCGATGAGCCGATGCAGCACCGGCAGGAGGAACCCCGCGGTCTTCCCGGTGCCGGTCTGTGCGGTGGCGATTACGTCGCGCCCTTCGAGCGCCGGCGGAATCGCCCCGGCCTGAACCGGCGTCGGTTCCTTGTACTTGAGGTCTTGGGTGGCGCGAACGAGCGACGGGTGAAGGCCGAGGGACTGAAAAGGCATGAAGGCTCCGAGGAAACGGTCAAAGTGACATTATAGCAGGTGCGGCGGCACACGGGCCGAATTGCAAAAACAAGCAAAAAACGGCCGAAAGCGGCCCGAAACGGCGAGCGAGCGGGTTCGACGTGCGCGCGACGCTTCCTCACCGCGCTCGCGGCTGAATGATCAGATTGTATACGCGTGTTCAAATCAATGCAAGGCGCGGACCGACTTTCCCGGGACCGCGGCCGTCTCGGCCGCACGACGAAGGCACTCTCGGTTCCGTCCGGCGTTCCCAGATCGCACTGCTCGTGCGGCCGAGACGGCCGCGGTCCCGGGGCAGAATTATTTCTTAGCTCGATTTACTAAATCTGCTTTACGAACTCCGTTCGCTCTGCTACTCTGGCTCACACGCCCCGACCAAACGGAACCCGATGTCCGCGATCACCACCATTCGGCCCGCGCTCGTTGGCAAGCTCAACGAGCGGCAGGTGCTCCGCGTGCTGCAAGCCCGCGGGCCGCTGTCGCGGGCCGAAGTCGCGCGCGAAAGCGGGCTGAGCGCGCCCACGGTGTCGAAGGCGGTCGCGTCGCTGCTGAAGGTCGGGTTTCTGGAAGAGACGGACGCGGTCGAACTCGCGCGGGGCCGGCCCGCGCCGAAGGTGCGGCTCGCCACCGATACCGCGCAGGTGCTCGGGATCGTCATCGACGCCGGGCACTACGAACTCGTCTCCGCGACGCTCGACGGCTCGCCGCACGGCCCCGCGGTCCGCGTGCCCGCGGCGCACGATTACGAGTCGCTGTTGGACGCGCTCGAACGCGCGGCGCGCGAACTGATGGACAAGCCGGGCGTGCGCACGCTCGGCATCGGAGTGAGCCTGCCGGGGTTGGTCGATTCGCGCGCCGGCCGCGGGGTGCTGTCGCCGAACGTGCCCATCACCGACGGGCACGCCCCGGCCACCGATCTCGAAGCGCGGCTCGGAGTGCCGTGCGCGCTACTCCAAGAGAGCCACGCGCTGTGCCTAGCGGAGCGGCACTACGGGTTGGCGAAGGGAATGGACGATTTCGCGCTGTTGGATGTTGGCGCGGGCGTCGGTTTGGGCATCATAAGCGGCGGGCGGCTGCTGAAAGGGCGGTCCGGCCTCGCGGGCGAAATCGGCCACATCACCGCGGTGGCGCAGGGCGGCCGGAAGTGCGGGTGCGGCAACACCGGGTGCCTCGAAACGGTCGCAAGCGATTCGGCGCTCGCGTGGCACGCCTCGAAGAAACTCGGCCGCGCGGTGAACGCGGACGAAGTGATCGAACTTGCGAAGTCGGGCGCGGTCGATTTGCGCGCCGAACTCCGCGAAGTGGCCGGGTTCGTGGCGGTGGGCGTGGCCGCGGTGGTGAACCTGTTCAACCCCGCGGCGCTGTTCGTTCACACGCCGCTGTTCGAGATCGACCCGAGCCTGTTTGAGTTAGTTTGCGAGTTGGCGCGCCAACGGGCTTTGCCGCCGTCGTTCGCGGAGTGCGAACTCGTTCGCGCGAAGGGCAGCAAACTACAGGGCGCGGTCGCCGGGGTGATCCAGCACCTCACCGACGCCGTCGCCCCAGAACTGGTTTAGAGACAGGGATTCACCGCGGAGACCGCAGAGACCGCGGAGGAAAGACAAAGAGAGAAGAGTTAACCACAGAGGCACGGAGACACAGAGAAAGCCGAGAAGACAGTTTGTGTTCAAAACCACTCTCTTGGTCTTCTCTGTGTCTCTGTGCCTCTGTGGTTAATCCTTGTTTTTCTCCGCGGTCTCTGCGGTCTCCGCGGTGAACCCTCTTCACCGAGGCACCTATGCGACACCTCCTCTCCGTATGCGCGCTGCTCGTCGGCGCGTTCGTTTTGGCTCAGCCGCCGCAGCCCGCCGCGCCGGCGAAACTGAAGGTGCTGTTCCTCGGCGACAGCGCCGGGCACCGGCCCGCGGAGCGCTTCAAACAGCTCCAACCGGTGCTCGCGAAGCGCGGCATCGATTTGACGTACACCGACAAACTCGAAGACCTGAACGCGAAGACCCTCGCGGGTTACGACGCCTTGATGGTGTTCGCGAATCACACCAAGATTGCCCCGGAACAAGAGCAGGCGCTTTTGGAATACGTGGAGAGCGGGAAGGGCTTCGTGCCGCTGCACTGCGCCAGCTTCTGCTTCCTCAACTCGCCGAAGTACATCGAGATGGTCGGCGCGCAGTTCCGCAGCCACGGTACCGGCACGTTCCGCACGGACGTGGTGAAGGCCGATCACCCCATAATGAAGGGGTTCAAGAGTTTCAGCAGTTGGGACGAAACCTACGTCCACACCAAGCACAACGACAAGGGCCGCACGGTGCTGGAAGTGCGCGCCGAGGGCGACCTGAAAGAGCCGTGGACGTGGGTGCGCGAACAGGGCAAGGGCCGCGTGTTCTACACCGCGTGGGGGCACGACCAGCGCACGTGGGGCCACCCCGGGTTCCACAACCTCGTCGAGCGCGGGGTGCGGTGGGCGTGCGGCCAAGACCCGGCACTGGCGGGCGGCTACCTCGAACCGATTTCGTTCGAGAAGCCGCAGATGACGAAGCTCGCGAAGGACGCGAAGCCGTTCGAATACGTGGACGCGAAGGTGCCGTTCTACCCGGCCCGCGGCGCGAAGGGCGGCCCGCTCTCCAAGATGCAAAAACCGCTGAGCGTGGAAGAGAGCCTGAAACACATCGTCACGCCGGTCGATTTCAAAGTCGAAGTGTTCGTGACGGAGAAGGAACTCGGCGGGAAGCCCATCGCCATGGCGTGGGACGAGCAAGGCCGGCTGTACGTGTCGGTCACGGTCGACTACCCCAACGACCTGCAACCGCCGGGCCGCGGGAACGACAAGATTGTCCTGTGCGAAGACACTGACGGCGACGGCAAGTGCGACAAGCTGACGACGTTCGCGGACAAACTCAGCATCGCGACGAGCGTGCTCCCGTACGCGGGCGGTCTCGTCGTTCACCAAGCCCCGGTCACGCTGTTCCTGAAGGATACCACCGGCGACGGCAAGGCCGACGTGCGCCAAGAGCTGTTCCGCGGCTGGAGCACGGGCGACACGCACGCCGGCCCGAGCAACCTGCACTACGGGTTCGACGGCTGGATCTACGGCGCGGTCGGCTACGCCGGGTTCGCCGGTGAAGTCGGCGGCGAGCGCCACAACTTCCGGCAGGGCTTCTACCGCTTCAAGGTTGAAGCCAAACCTACCCCCCCGGCCCCCCTCCCTAAAGGGAAGGGGGAGAAAGAACCAAACTCCCCCCTTCCCTTTAGGGAGGGGGGGGCGGGGGGGGTAGGTGCGTCTGAACTCAGCGTCACGAAGATGGAGTTCTTGCGCAGCACGAGCAACAACACGTGGGGGCTGTGCTTTGACGAGAGCGGCGAGCTGTTCGGCAGCACCGCGAACGGGTGCCCGTTCGTTCACATGCCGATCCCGAACCGGTACTACGAGAAGGTGAAGGGCCTGTCGCCGACCGTGTTGCAGAACATCGCGGCCGACAACCACATCGAGCCGATCACCGACAAAGTGCGCCAAGTGGACTGGCACGGCGGGTTCACCGCGGCGTCGAACGTGTCCATCTACACCGCGCGCACCTACCCGCGGGAGTACTGGAACCGTACCGCGTTCATCTCGGAGCCGACCGGGCACCTGACCGCGACCATGACCTACGAACCAAACGGCACCAGCTTCAAGGCGAACTACGGCTGGAACCTCGTGGCGAGCGACGACGAGTGGGTCGCGCCGATCGACGCGCAAGTGGGGCCGGACGGCCACATGTGGCTGATCGACTGGTACGCGTTCATCGTGCAGCACAACCCGACGCCCGCGGGCTTCAAGAACGGGAAGGGCAACGCCTACGAAACCGAACTGCGCGACAAGGTTCACGGGCGCATCTACCGCGTCGTGTACACGAAGGCGAAGGAAGAGAAGTCGTTCACGCTGAAGGACGCGACGCCGGAAAAACTGGTTGCGGCGCTGAAGCACCCGAACATGACGTGGCGCTTGCACGCGCAGCGGTTACTCGCGGACCGCGCCGACGCGGGCACCGTAGGGGCGCTGCTCAAGTTGCTCGAAGACACGACCGTGGACGCAACGGGCAACAACCCGGCGGCGGTTCACGCGCTGCACGCCCTCGCGCCGTTCGCGGCCAAAGACGACACGGTCGCCGAAGCGATTCTCGGCGCGCTCAAGCACCCGGCCGCGCCGGTGCGCGTCGCCGGGTTCGCGGCGCTCCCGCGGCAAGACAAGTGGTTCGCGCTGATCCCGCAAGCGGCGTTCGCAGAAGCCGACCCGAAGGTGAGGAAGGCCGCGCTCCTCGCGCTCTCCGAACTGCCGGCGGGCGCGGGCGGGGCGCACGCGCTCGCGCGGTTCCTCCCGCACACGGACGACGCGGAAGTGTCGTCACCGGCGCTGCTCGCGGCGGTCGCGGTTCACAACCGGGCTGTGCTCGCGGCGGTCGCGGACCTGCCGGACCGCGCGGCGCTGCTGCCGCTGGTCGAATCCGCGGCGCGAGCGTTCGCGGCGAGCGGCGACCACACAGGTCTTGAGGGCGCGCTCGCGGCGGCGGCGAAGGCCAAACCCGCGGCGGCGGCGCGCGTGGTCGCGGGCCTCGCGGCCGGCTGGCCCACCGCCAAAGCGGCGCAGTTGAACGCGGACGGCGAAAAAGCCGTCGGCGCGCTGCTCGCCAAAGTCCCCGCGGCCGACCGCGGCCGGCTGCTGAAGCTCGCTTCGACGTGGGGCGTGAAGGGCATCGAGGCGCAACTCGCGGAGATCACGAAGGCCGCGTTCGCTACACTCGCCGACGCCAGCGCGAAGGACGACGCGCGTGTCAGCGCGGCGCAGCAGATCGTGGAGTTCCAACCGGATAGCGACGATGCCGCGGCGAAGTTGCTCGCGGCCGTGACATCGGAATCGAGCGCCGCACTCGCCACCGGCGTGTTCGACGCGCTCGCGCAGTCGCGGGCGAAGGGCGCGGCCGTCGCGGTGGTGGCGAAGCTCAAAGACCTGCCGCCCACCGTGCGCCCGACGGCGCTGAAACTCGTGCTCGCGAAGACCGATTCCACCAAAGCCTTCCTCGATGCGGTGGAGAAAGGCACGCTGCGGTTCGACGCGCTCGCGCTCGATCAACGCGCGGCGCTCGCGTCGCACCCGGACAAGGACGTGAGCGAGCGCGCGAAGAAGTTGCTCGCACTCGGCGGCGGGCTGCCGAGCGCCGACCGCCAGAAGGTAATCGAGGAGTTGAAGCACATCCTCGCCAAGAGCGGCGACGCGGCGAACGGCAAGAAGATTTTCGTGGCCCACTGCGCGAAGTGCCACAAGCACGGCGCGGAGGGCGTCGCGATCGGCCCGGACCTCACCGGGTTCGCCGTTCACCCGAAGGAAGAGATTCTGATTCACGTCATCGACCCGTCGCGCAGCGTGGAGGGCAACTTCAAGCTGTACCGCGTCACGACGAGCGACGACCGCACCATCCTCGGCATCCTCGGCGCGACCAGCGGCACCACGGTGGAAATCATCGACGCCGACGCCAAGCGGCACCCGCTGCCGAAGAGCGACATCGTGACGCTGAAGGAGACGGACAAGTCGCTGATGCCGGAGGGCTTCGAGAAGGTGATGAAGGTGGCGGAACTCACCGACCTGCTGGAGTTCCTCACGCAGAAGGGCAAGTTCGTGCCGCTCCCGTTGGACAAAATCGCCACGGTGGTGAGCACGAAAGACATGTTCTTCGACGCGGGCGGCACCAACGAGCGGCTGGTGTTCCCCGACTGGAAGCCGAAGACGGTGGGCGAAGTGCCGTTCGTGCTCGTGGACCCGCAGGGCGACAAGGTGAAGAACGCGGTGATGCTGAACGGCCCGAACGGCGTGCTGCCGCCGAAGATGCCGAAAAGCGTGAGCCTGCTGTTCAACGGGAAGGCGAAGGCGATTCACCTGCTCAGCGGCGTCGGCGGGTGGAACGCGCAGCGGCCGAACCCGAACGGCCCGGTGAGCATGATCGTGCGGCTCACCTACGACGACGGCAAAACCGAAGACCACCAACTGCGCGACGGCGTCCACTTCGCGGACTACATCGGCCGGTTCGAGGTGCCCGGGTCGAAGCGCGCCTTCGCGCTGGGCGGCCAGCAGATTCGCTATCTGAGCGTGGAACCGAAGCGCCCGGACGCGGTGGTGAAGACCATCGAGTTGGTGAAGGGCGCGGACCGCAGCGCGCCGATCGTGATGGCACTCACGGTGGAATCGCCGTAAGCAAGGCGAGCGGCACCCGTGAGGGTGCCGGTTGTTCGCCGGAAGTTCAGGCAACCGCGAAGTACAATCAACCGGCACCCTACGGGTGCCGCTCGCCAAGACCCCCCCGCCGACCGGACCCACCCCATGACCACCACTCGCGCGCTCGCGCTGTTCGTTTTTACCACCGCCGCGGTCGCTACCGCCGGTTCGTTCGGCTCGCGCGCGAACGACAACGGCGCGCCGAAGTTCAGCGCCGATCAGGTCGCGTTCTTCGAGAAGGAAGTCGCGCCGGTACTCACGAAGCACTGCACGAAGTGCCACGGCGACGACCCGGAAAAGGTGAAGGGCGGGCTGAGCCTCGCCACGCGCGCCGCGGTCCTCGCGGGCGGCGAGACCGGCCCGGCCGCGGACCTCGCCAAACCCGAGGCGAGCCTGCTGTTGAAAGCGATCCACTACAAGGACGAAGCCTACAAGATGCCGCCGAAGGGCAAGATGCCGGACGCGGACATCGCGGTGCTGGAGAAGTGGGTGAAGCTCGGCCTGCCCGTGACCGCGGACCGCATCGGCGACACCGCGAAAGGCCCCCCGGACCACAAGGGCAAGCCGATTCCACCCGACGCGAAGAACTATTGGGCGTACCAACCGGTGAAGCGCCCCGCGGTGCCGAACGTGAAGCCGCCCGCGCAGTTCCCGGTGCGCAACCCGATTGATGCGTTCGTCGCGGCCAAGTGGGGCGCGAAGAAACTCACGCCGGTCGCGCCGGCGGAGAAGGCCGCACTCGCGCGCCGCGCGTACTACGACCTCATCGGCCTCCCGCCGACGCCCGAAGAACTCGACGCCTTCGTGAAAGACGAGGCCCCGGACGCCTACGAAAAGCTGCTCGACAAACTGCTCGCGAGTTCGCACTACGGCGAGAAGTGGGGCCGGCACTGGCTCGACGTGGTGCGCTACGGCGAGACCAACGGGTACGAGCGCGACGGCCCCAAACCGTTCGCGTGGCGGTACCGCGACTACGTCATCCAGAGCTTCAACGCGGACAAGCCGTACACGCAGTTCGTCAAGGAGCAACTCGCGGGCGATGAGATTCAGGCGGTTCAGGGCTACAACCCGGACGCGGTGATCGCCACCGGGTTCTACCGGCTCGGCATCTGGGACGACGAACCCGCGGACCGGTTGCAGGCCGAGTACGATGGGTTCGACGACATCGTCGCCACCGCCGGCCAAGCGCTGCTGGGCACCACGTTCAACTGCGCCCGGTGCCACGACCACAAGGCCGACCCGATCCCGCAAGCGGACTACTACAAACTGCTCGCGTTCTTCCGCGACATCAAGCCGTACTCCGAGAACCGCGACGTGCGCAGCGCGAACAGCCTGAGCGACATCACCCCGCCGGACGCGCGCGCGAAGTACGAAACGGAATTGATGAAGCGCCAAGCGCGACTGAAAGACGTGCTGAAGGAAATGGAAGCGATCGAGGACGCGGTGATTAAAACGCTGCCGGCGGAAGACCAGCGCGCCGCGGAGGGCATCGACCGGCCGCAGGTGGTGCGCCTGAAGGTCGTGCCGGCGCTCAAGGGGAAGAACAAAGACACCTACGACGCGCTGAAGAAAGAGCGCGCCGAGTTGGACAAGAAGACCCGCGTACCGGGCCAAGAGCTCGCGCTCTCGGTGAACAACTGCCTCACGAACCCGCCGACCACGCACGTCATGGTGCGCGGCTCGCCGCACGCGAAGGGCAAAGAGGTGAAGCCCGGGTTCCCCGCAGTGCTCGGCCTGCCGGACCCGGAAATTCCCGCGCCGAAGGCCGGCCAGAAGAGCAGTGGGCGGCGCACGGTGCTCGCGAACTGGATCGCCAGCGACGCGAACCCGCTGACCGCGCGCGTGATGGTGAACCGCGTGTGGCAGTACCACTTCGGCCGCGGGATCGTGCCCAGCGCGAACGACTTCGGCAAGCTCGGCGAGAAGCCCACGCACCCGGAACTGCTCGACTGGCTCGCGGCCGAATTCACTGAGGGCGGGTGGACGCTGAAGCGCCTGCACAAGCTCATCATGCTTTCCAGCACTTACCGCCTTTCGAGCACCGCGAACGAGGCGAACCTCAAGAGCGACCCCGCGAACGACCTGCTGTGGCGGTTCAACGCGCGCCGGCTGTCGGGCGAGGAAGTGCGCGACTCCGTGCTCGCGGTGAGCGGCGCGCTGAACCTCAAACAGTTCGGGCCGAGCACCTACCCGAAAATCCCGCGCGAAGTGCTCGCGGGGCAGTCGGTGCCGGGGCAAGGCTGGCCGACTTCCGCGCCGGAAGAGGGCAACCGGCGCAGCGTGTACGCGCACGTGAAGCGCTCGTTGCGGGTGCCGATCCTCGTGGGCTTCGACCAACCGGACCCGGATTCGAGCTGCCCGGTGCGCTACGTCACCACCGTGCCCACGCAGGCGCTGGGCTTACTCAACGGCGAGTTCGCCAACGAGCAAGCGGAACTGTTCGCCGCGCGCCTTCAGAAGGAAGCCCCGAACGACGTCGCGGCGCAAGTGGCGCGCGCGATCCGGCTCACGACCGGGCGCGCGCCGACCGCGGACGAAGTGAAAACCGACCTCGCCTTCATTGCGCGGCTGAAAGAGAAGCACAAGCTGAGCGACTCGAAGGCGCTCGCGCAGTTCGCGCTGCTGTGCCTGAACGCAAACGAGTTCGTGTATCTGGATTGAGCCTGCTACGATGTGAGCGGGAGGGCAACAGCCATGACGTTCCCGGTTCTGGTGACGCACGCGAACGGCACATTCACCGCGAGCACGCTCGGCACGCCGTCGGTGTCGGCCGCGGGCGCGACGAAAGAGGCCGCGGTGGCGGCGGTGACGGCACAACTGCGCGCCGGCGCGGTCGCGGCCGAAGTGGTGTTCGTGGACGTGGACGCGCCGACCATCGGCCAGCGCCGGTATTCCGATGAAGAGGCCGAAATCATGCGCGACATGTGCGCCGAAGCGTACCGCGAGCGCGCCCGACAGAAGGCCGCGGAGTTCCCCGAATGACCGCCTTCGATACGGACGTACTCAGTGATCTGCTAATCGGTCACGCCGCGTACACGCAGCGCTTGAAGACGATCCCGGACGCGGAGCGAGCGATTCCGATTGTGGCGCACGAAGAGGTGTTGCGCGGGCGGCTCGACGGAATCCGCAAGGCCCAATCCGGGCGCATCAAGTTGAGCCTCGAGCGCGCGTACGATTTGTTCCGCGAAGCACTGATCGACACCCGCACGTTCGCGCTGCTGCCCTACACCACAGCGGCGCACGCTCAGGTGCAAGTGTGGCAAAGTGCTAAGATTCGCGTCGGCACGAGCGACATGCGCATCGCAGCGATTTGCATCGCCCACGGTGCGACGCTCGTAACGCGGAACGCCCGCGACTACGCTCAACTGCCCGGCCTGACGTTTGAAGTGTGGAACTAGGTGACACACGGGAGACGACCGATGACCCGGTTCGCACTGACGGCAGCGCTCGTGGCGGCGCTCGGCGCTCTCGGTTCCGCCGGTTCCGCCGCGCCCGTTCCCAAAGGCGCGGAACAGCGCAGCGCGGCACCGGACATTCAGCGCACCCTCGACGCGGTCGCGCGCGCGGTGAAGGCGCAGAAGTGGCCCGACGCCGAAGAGGAGAAGCAGTTGCTCGCGTTCGCCCAACAGGTGCTGAACAACGTGCACAAGGCCGCGGACCAGAAAGAGCGCGCGCTGCCCGCCGACGCCACCAAGCTCGCCAAGATGGACGTAGTCGAACAGTACGAGGTGAAGGCCGCGCCCGCGGTCGGCGCGGGCGGGCTGGCGGCGCGCATCACCGACGGCAAGTTCCTCATTTGCGAGTCCGCGAAGGGCAGCACCATTCGGAACTCGGTGGTGTTCGCCAGCGGCGACGTGCAGTTCACCACGGCCACCAACTGCGTGATTGTCGGCAAGAACGTGAAGCTCTCCAGCGCCGCGAACTGCACCGTGATCGCGGGCGAGTACCTGCGCTTCACCAGCGCGCGCAAAATCGGCGACGACGCCAGCGTGCTGGTCGCGGGGAAGTGGCTGCGCGGCCTCACGATTACGGGCGCGCTGTGCCACGTGGTGAAGCCGACCGGCGCGCCGTTCCCGGACGACCCGCCGAACCTGCCCGGCGCGCCCGCGGGCCGCGCGCCCGCCATTCGCGGCACCACCGCGACCGGCGCGGTGTTCCTGAACGACCCCGCCGACGTGACCGTGACCGGGAAGGCCGCGACCGAACCGAAGTACGTAACGCCCAAGACGCCGATCGCGAAGTAACGACCGCGCCGCCCGAATTACCCGCCAACTGAGACACCGCACATGAACGATACGAACGCCTTCTGTCGCCGCACCCGCCGCGAGTTCCTCTGGGAAACCGGGGCCGGGTTCGGCGCGCTCGGCCTCGCCGGACTGCTCAACTCCGATCCGCTTCTGGCGAACGAAGCGCCGAAGGGGCTCACGAAGTTCGTGAACCCGATGGCCCCCAAGAAGCCGATGTACCCGGCCAAGGCGAAGGCCGTTATCTTCCTGTTCATGTACGGCGGGCCGAGCCACGTCGACACGTTCGACCACAAGCCCGAACTGTACAAGCTGGACGGGAAGACGATCCCGGTGAAGACGTTCGGCCGCGGCGGGAAGAAGGACGGCGGGCGCGTCGTCGGCCCCAAGTGGCAGTTCAAACCCTACGGCAAATCCGGGAAACTCGTGTCCGACCTGTTCCCGCACGTCGGGCAGCGCGTGGACGACATCGCGTTCGTTCACTCCATGTACGCGGAGTCGCCCATTCACGGGTCGGGCCTCTTGATGATGAACAGCGGGCGGTTGCTCAGCGGCAGCCCGTGCCTCGGCTCGTGGGTCACGTACGGCCTCGGCAGCGAGAACGAGAACCTGCCCGGGTTCGTGGTGATGCTCGACAACAGTGGCGGCCCGATCAACGGCCCGAAGAACTGGTCCAGCGGGTACATGCCGGCCGCGTATCAGGGCGTACAACTGCGCGCCGACAAGACCCCCATTCACGACCTCGCGGTGCCCGAAGGCACGACGCGCGAGCAACAGCGCCTCCTTCTGGATCGCCTGAAAGAGAAGAATGAACAGCACCTCGCGAGCCGCGCCGACAACAGCGAACTGATGGCCCGCATCGCGAGCTACGAGCTGGCGTTCAAGATGCAGGAACACGCCCCGGAAGCCGTCGACTTCACCAAAGAGACAGCCGAAACCAAGGCGCTCTATGGCATCGACGACAAGAAGACCGAAGACTTCGGCCGCAAGTGCCTGCTCGCGCGGCGGCTGGTGGAGCGCGGCGTGCGGTTCATCCAGATTTACTCCGGCGGCAACCACAACGACCACAACTGGGACGCTCACGGCGACCTCGTGAAGAACCACAACCTGCACGCGGGCGCGACCGACAAGCCCATCGCCGGGCTGCTCGCGGACCTGAAGCGCCGCGGGCTGCTCGACAGCACGATCGTGATCTGGAGCGGCGAGTTCGGCCGCCAACCGACGGCCGAATACGCGCAGGGCACGGGGCGCGACCACAACGCCTACGGCTTCACGTCGTGGCTCGCTGGCGGCGGCATCAAGGGCGGCACGAGCGTCGGCACCACCGACGAACTGGGAAACAACGCGGTGGACGACCGCTTCCACGTGAAGAACCTGCACGCGACGGTGCTGCACCAGATGGGGCTGGACCCGAACAAGCTCGCGTACTTCTACGGCGGGTTGGATCAGAAACTCGTAGGCGTCGAAGGCGCGGAGCCGATCAAGCAGATCATTTGATCGGCCGCACCCCGGGACCGCGGCCGTCCCGGCCGCACGGCGACGCGAACCGAACGCGCAGTCGTGCGGCCGAGACGACCGCGGTCCCGGGAACGAACGCTTCGCGTTCGAGCGCGCCGCGGGTACAATGGCGGTCCCCACGGAGGGCACCGCTTGCGCACCCGCCACAAACCGCCCGCGCTCGTCAGCATGTGGATGCTCGACGTGTTCTGCTGTGCCCTCGGGTGCGTCACGCTCCTGTTCCTGCTGAACAGCCGCATGGCGACCGACGCCGTCACCGCGAACAAGAACGCGCTCCGCGACCTTCAGAGCGCCGACAAGCGGCTCGCCGCCGCCATCACGTCGCTCGAAAGCACCAAAATCCGGCTCATTTCGGAAGCGGCCGAGCGCGAGAAACTCGCGGCGGCGCTCACGCGGGAAGAGGCGCTGCGCATCGCACTCACCGCGGACGCGGACAAGCTGCGCGCCGCGCTCGCCGCGAACGAAAAGGAACAGGCCGACACCAAGAAGCGCCTCGACCTCGCCCGCGACGACGCCAAAGCCGCGCAAGCGCTCCTCGATTCGTACCAGTCCGATCTGAAAGCCATCGAGAAGAAGGCCGACGCCACCGCGAAGGACTTGGCGAGCGCGCGCGCGCAGGCGAACGACGCCGCGGACCTGCTCGCCAAGCGCAAGCGCGAGGCCGACGCGCTCGCCAAGCAGATGACCGCCGCCGCGACCCAGATGAGCGAGTTGCAGAAGCTCGTGCGCGCGAAGGACGACGAGCGCGAGGTGCTCACCGCGCGCGCCGACAGCATGAAGAAGGAACTGATCGACCTCGAAGCCCGGTTGCGCGCGACGCAGCGCGAGTTGGACGCCCAACTGCTCGCTACGAAAGCCGCCGCGAAAGCCGCCGGCGACGAACTCGCGCAGGCCAAAGCGCAGAGCACCAAAGCCGGTACCGAACTCGCTGCGGCTCAAGCGCAGATCAAAGACCTCACGCAGAAGGTGCGCGACGCGAACGCGAGCATCATCGACCTGCAGGGCGACAAGGCCAAGCTCGCGGACAAGTTCGACAAGATGCAACGGGACAGCGAGTCGCGGTTCGCCGGCATCGCCATGACCGGTTCGCGAGTGGTGTTCCTCGTGGACATGTCCGGCAGCATGGGCAAGCGCGACCTGAACAGCCTCGACGACACGAAGTGGGCCACCGTCGCCGAGACCGTGGCGAAGGTGATGCGCAGCATCCCCACACTCGAGAAGTATCAGGTGATCGTGTTTTCGAGCCGGGCGAACTGGCTGTTCGGGAACGGCGAGTGGCAAACGTACTCCGGCGAGACCTCGGTGAAGGGCGTGCGCGACGCACTCCTCGCGGTGAAGCCCAGAGACGACACGAACATGCACGCCGGGTTCGAGAAGGCGTTCACCCTGAGGCCGAACGGGTTGGACACCATCTACCTGTTCTCGGACGGCCTGCCGACGAGCGGCCCGAACCTGACGGCGGCGCAAGAGGCGCTCTCCGAGTCCGAGCGCGGGGTGATCTTGGGCAAGGAGATGCGAGACCTATTGGCGAAGCGCTGGAACGTGCCGACGTTGGGCCGCCCGCGGGTGCGCATCAACTCGGTCGGGTTCTACTTCGAGAGCGCGGAAGTGGGGTCGTTTTTGTGGGCCATGTCGCGCGAGAACGATGGCAGTTTTGTGGGCATGAGCAAACCGTGAGCGTCCGTATATCAAGGCGTTTTTTGCGATTTTCTTGCGATTTTCTTCTTGCGGCTCTCGCCGCTCCCGTTTACGACCAATTCTTAACTCGCAGCCGCGCCTTTCACCCTTGGCATTCCGCTCCCACGTCCTCCGGTTTTGCCGGGCGAACGGAACGGCGCGCAGCGAGTTTTTGTCCGTCGGGGTACTCGCACGCCCCGTTGATTACCTCTCACTCTCATCTTCTCGTTCGGAGGGTCCGTCTATGGACCACTTCAAGGGACGCACGCGCTCGCACGCGCGCCGCGGGTTCACGCTGATCGAGTTGCTGGTGGTGATCGCGATTATCGCGATCCTCATCGGGTTGTTGCTGCCCGCCGTGCAAAAGGTGCGCGAGGCCGCGGCCCGCACCCAGTGCATGAACAACCTGAAACAGCAGGGGCTGGCGCTGCACGGCTACCACGACTCGCAAGGCGCGCTGCCCAAGGGGTTCTCGCGGTACACCAGCGCCGCCCCGCGCGAGGGCGCGTGGTCGTTCATGGCGCAGATCTTGCCCCACGTCGAACAAGACAACCTGTACCGCCAAGCGAAGACGTTCGCCGACTCTGGCGGGAGCAACTGGTACGCGTGGTACAACCCGGCGTGCCCGCAGAAGATGAAGGTGTTCACCTGCCCGGCCGACCCGCGCGGCACGCAAGTGTTCGCGGGCGCGGCGTTCGGCATCCAAGACCAAGCGCTCACCACCTACCTCGGTAACGCCGGCACCACGTCCGCCGCCGACAACGGCGTGCTGTTCCGCGAATCGAAGGTGACTCTCGTAGCCATTTCCGACGGCACCAGCAACACGCTGATGGTGGGCGAGCGGCCGCCGAACTCGAACCTCGAATACGGCTGGTGGTTCGCGGCCTACGGCTACGACGGGCGCGGCACCGGCGACTGCACCATGACCTCCAACGACCTCGCGCTGGCGAATTATTTCAACGCCAACTACGGGTGTGACACGACCAACATGGCGAGTAAGATCGGGCTGCAGCCGGGCAAGATGAACGTGGGCTGCGACGCGGCGCACTACTGGAGCTTCCACCCGGGCGGGTCCATCTTCCTGAACGCCGACGGCTCGGCCCGCGTCGTCACCTACAGCAACAATTCGATCGTCGCGCCGCTGAGCACGCGGGCCGGCGGCGAAGTGTTCACCATCAACTGACCCCGGTCCGCGCGCCCCGGTCGTTCCGACCGGGGTGCCCCACCCCGAAAGGAGCGCGAATGAGAGCGCTGGTAATCGCGTGCGCGTGCGCGGCACTGGTCGGGCTGTCCGGGTGCGGCTCGGAGGAGAAGCCCGCGGCGCAGGCCCCGCTCGTCAAGCCCCAAGACTCCGGGGCCGGGCCGCCCCCCGAGGTGAAGAAGGGCGGGCGCATCCCCGCGGCCCCTAAGTGACCCTCACGGGAGCGCGCGCCATGCGCCGATATCTGTTGGCCCTCGCGCTCGCCGCGCTGGGCGGGTGCGCCGAGAAGCAGCCCCAGTTCCAACCGATGCCGCCGGCCGACTCCGGGGCGGACAAAATGCCCGTGGAGCGCCCGGTCGCGCCGCCGAAGCAGTAGACGCCTGAATCGCGCCCCGCGGTTCGGGTCGCGGGAAACGGGCCGGTCCCGGACGGGGACCGGTGCCGTTTCTCGCGCTTCCCGACAGAATGACCCCGCCGCGCGATCCGCGCTCAGGGGCCGAACATGTCCGCCGACACGCAACCCGCACGCGAACCGCTGCTGCACGTCCCGAACCTGCTCTCGCTCTCGCGGGTGCCGCTCGCCTGCGCGCTGTTCGCGCAAATCACATACGAGCTGTGGCTCGGGGCGCTCGTCGTGTTCCTCGTCGCGTGCGCGACCGACTGGCTCGACGGCTGGTGGGCGCGCAAGTACGGCCCGCTCACGCTCGTGGGCCGCAATTTGGACCCGCTCACCGACAAGATTCTCGTGTGCGGGGCGTTCGTGTACCTGCTCCAGTTCCCGCGCACCGGCGTGCTGCCGTGGATGGTCACGGTGATCGTGTGCCGCGAACTCCTCGTCACCGGGATTCGCGGGATGGTCGAAGCGGCGGGCCAGAAGTTCGGGGCCGACTGGTTCGGCAAGCTCAAGATGGGGCTTCAGTGCGCCGCGCTCACCGGCGTGTTCCTGATCGAGTGGCTGAACGCGAACGAAAGTACGGGCGCGCTGGCGGCACTCGAACCGGTGCAACTTGTGCTGCTCTGGGGCGCGCTGTTCGCGACGGTGGGAAGCGGAGTGCAGTACGTGGTGAAAGCCGCGCGGCTGTTGGGGAAGTGAGGGCCGCGCATCAAGGCGAGCGGCACGCGTGAGCGTGCCGGTTCTTCGCAAGGTAAGACAACCGGCACGCTCGCCCAGAAAAGGGTCACTTCTTCTTGTAGGTCACGGTGAACATCGGCTCCTTCGCGTCGCCGACGTACATCTCGAAGGTCATGTTCTTGTCGTCGGTCATCTTGGACACCGACTTCCACTTCGCCGGCTTGCCGTCCATCCCGGGGCCGTCGCCGACCATCGTGAGCACCTTCTTCTCCTTGTCGTAGGTGCCTTCCATGATCATCGGCTGCGTGCCCATGCTGTCGATCCACACGGTGACGTACTTCTTCTTCGCGGCGTCGTAAGTGTCCATGCCGCGGCCCTCGAACGCGCCGCCGGGGAACTCGCACTTCATGGCGCTGGCGAGCCACAACCCGCCGAGGTCCATCTTGTTGGTGACGGTGCCCTTCATCTCCATGCCGCCGGCCTTCATCACGATGTCCCACGAGCCTTCCATCTTCTTGAGCAGGTCGTGCTCCGGGCCGGGCTTGGGCGGCTCTTGGGCGCGAACTGCTTGCGGGGCGAGAGCGAACACGAGGGCGAGGGTGCCGAACCGAACGAGCGCGTGCATGCGACTCTCCGAAGGTGTCGGGCGAAGGGGATAGATGTACACGAAGTGTGCGCGGGCGTGCAAGCTCAGTTGTACACTATTCGTGCGCGGGGGGTGTGCCTCTGGAAGTCGGCGGTCGAAGCGCCCTCGCGAACGCGTCGGGCTACTCCGGTGTCGCCCGACGCGTTCGCGAGGGCGCTCAACACTCGAATACCGCCGACTTCCAGAGACACACTCCGCGCGCGGCGTTCGGCTTGCACCCCCGCGGCGGTTCGGGTAAGCGTGCCGCTTCTTCGCGGAGACGCGCGCATGCCGTTGCTGGAAGTCGAAGGACTGGTGAAGTACTACGGCAGCCGGGCCGTGGTGGACGGCGTCTCGTTCGACGTCGAACCGGGCGAGATCGTCGGGCTGCTCGGCCCCAACGGGGCCGGCAAAACGACCAGCTTCCGCATGGCGACCGGGCAGGTCGCGCCCAACGAGGGCCGCGTCACGTTCAACGGCGAAGACGTGACGGCGCTGCCAATGTACCAGCGCGCGCGCCGCGGGATGGGCTACCTGTCGCAAGAGCCGAGCGTGTTCCGCCGGCTGAGCGTCGAAAAGAACCTGCTCGCCATTCTGGAAGCGCTCCCGCAGAGCCGCAGTTTGAAGCGCAAACTCACGCGCGCCGAGCGGGTGGAACGCACGAACGCGGCCCTCACGCGGTTCAAGCTCGATCACGTGCGCAAGAACGTCGCGGGGCGGTGCTCCGGCGGCGAGAAGCGGCGGCTGGAAATCGCCCGGTGCCTCGTGTGCGAGCCGCTGCTCATTCTGCTCGACGAACCGTTCGCGGCCGTCGATCCGATCACCACCGAAGACATCCGCGCGAACATCCGCGAACTCGCGGACGCGGGCATCGGCATTCTCATCACCGACCACAACGTGCGCGAAGTGTTCCGCACGGCCGACCGCGTGTTCCTCATCACCGCGGGCAAAGTGGTAACGAAGGGCACCCCCCACCAGTTGGTGAACGACCAGATCGCCATCGACGCGTACTTGGGCCGCAGTTTCGAGGAAGACGGGTTCACGCGCTCGATGGCCGCGCGCGCGTCGCTCTCGGTGAGCGGTTCGAGCGACCGCGTGAAGCCGCCCGCGCCGGCGCGCCGCGCGCCCGTCGAGGCGCGCGAAGAGCGCGCGGACCAACCCGCCGCGGTCGCGGTGGACGAACCGCCGGTGTTCCCCGTCGCGCCGCCGTCGTTCCCGGTGGACACCCCGGCACCGGCCGCGCCGCTGGGCGCGAAAGTCGTGGCCGCGCTCGAACAGGAGCGCGCCCGCCGCGCGGTAGACGCGCTCGCCAGCGACGCCACCGCGAAAGCCGCGGTGCTGGAACTGAGCCAGATGCCCCTCGCGGCGGTGCCCGCACTCACCGACGCGCTGGAGCGCCGCGAACCGCAGTTGCGCCGCCGCGCGTTCGACCTGCTGTGCATCTTCGCCAAAGCGCAAGGGCCGTTCGAGTTCGACCCGGACGGCACGGACGACGTGCGCCTGCGCCAAGTGGCGTGGATCCGCGCCCGCCTGCGGCGCTAACACACATCCGACGAACCGGACGCCCGACGAGAGGCCGCGATGAACACCGACGAGTTGAACCAGTTCCTCGCGCGCGCGTTCGCCGACCGGAAGCTGTCCGGGGGCGAGCGCGCCGCGCTCGCCGATTGGCTCTCCGCGAACGTGCGCACCGACCAGCACCGCGGGCTGGCGCGGCACTTCGCGTTCGAGACGGCCCGCGGCGCGCCGCCCTCTGCCGACGTGATCGATTGGCTCGAAGCGGTGATGAAAGTGCTCGCCCCGCTCGCGCAAACGGGCACCGTCGCCGGGCCGACCGCGGTCGACGAGGTGCTGTTCGCACCGGGCGAGGCGTGCCGGCAGCGCATCGTGGCGCGGTTCGCCGCGTGCCGCCGCACCGCGGACGTGTGCGTGTTCACCGTTACCGACGACCGCATCACGAAAGCGATTCTGGACGCCCACGGGCGCGGCGTGCGGGTGCGCCTCATCACGGACAACGAGAAGCAGCACGACGCCGGTTCGGACGTGGCCCGGTTGCGCGCGTCCGGAATCGCGGTGAAGGTGGACGACATGACCGAGGCCGCGGAACCGGGTACGAACGGCCACATGCACCACAAGTTCGCGGTGTTCGACGGCGCGCGCGTGCTGAACGGCAGCTACAACTGGACCCGCGGCGCGGGCGAACTGAACTACGAGAACGTGGTCGATTCCGCCGACCCGGCGCTGGTGCGCGCGTTCGCGACCGAGTTCGAGCGCCTGTGGGCGCGGTTCTGAACACTCACAGCGGGGCGGGCAGGTCGCGCTTCACGAACGCGCGGAGCGCGACCGCGTAGCCGATCGCGCCGGCCGCGAACAGCACCGCCGCGGCGTTCACGAACAGCGGCGAACCGCCCCACGCGGTGCCCACGTCCGCGCCCCACTGCCCGTCGAGCATCGCCTTCTGCGGCTGGTAGTAGAAGAAGAACGTGAGCGGCCGAACCCACGCGGCCGGTTCCCACAACTGCCCGATCGTGTTCGCCACGAACATCACGAACGCGACCAGCACCGCGAGCGCGATGACCCGCCACCGGCTGCGGCCCAGCGCCGAAAGCGCCATCGTGGTGCCGCTGAACGCGAACATGAGCGCGAGCGTGTTCACGAGGCCGGCGAGTTCGCGCGTGCCGTCCACTTCCATCGGCTTCGCTTCGGTTTTCGCCTTCCGCACGAACCCGGCTAACACTGCGGTTGCACCCCCGGATTTGTCAACCTCACCGGCGGACTTGATGAGGTCGTCCATCGCGGCGAAGTTCGGCTCGAACGGCGGAACGGTGGCGAGGCCGAACTGCGTGCCCGCGAAGAACGCGAGACACAGCGCCGGAAGTGCGACGCAATCGACGAGGAAGTGCGCGGTGATGAGGCGGTGCCGCGGGATCGGCTGCGAGAGCAACAGTTCCATCGTGCCGCGATCGAGTTCGCCCGCGACCGCGCCCGCGGCCCGCCCCACGCCCCACACGAGTGAGAGAACGAGAACCGCGGGGTGAAGCAGGCCGATGCTGAGGAAGTCGTTGGGCCGGTCGAAGTTCAGTTCGCCCCAGCCGAGCGCGGCCTGCGACACTTTGGTCGGGCCGCGGAGCAGCACTTTCTCGAACGCCTTCGCGTCGCCGGTGGCGAACAGCGAGATCGTCTTGAACATCGGCGCGACTTCGGTGGTCACGCGCTGCGTGATGACCACCCAGAACGACGCGAACAGGAACAGGATGAGGCACACGACGACGAGCGGCGCGCGCACGTCGCGGAGCAGCTTGCGAACCAGAATGTACGTCACGCGGGGTTCCTCGCGGTCACTTGGCCTTCTTCAGTTCGGCCCGTTGCACCACTTCGGTGGCGTAGTCTTGCACCTTGCCGTCGCCGGTCTTCTCCGCCTTCTTGTTCGAGGTGATCTCGAACAGGAGCGAATCGCCGCGCAGCTCGTAGCGCGCGGTGAGCAGCGCGCCGCCCACCTCGAACGTGCTGTACATCGCGCCGCCGGCGAGCCGGGCGCTGAGCACGATGCCGTTGCGCTCGTCGATCTTGAAACGCCCGGGCTTGTCGCCGTCCGGTACCAGCTTGTAGTCGCGCAGTTGCGCCTTCGCACCGGCCCCGTACGTGATGGCCCACTTCAACTCGCGCGTGCCGTCGAGCGGTTCGATCTTCAGCGCGATCGGTACTTCGGTCGGCTTGCCGTCCGTGGCGGTGATGACGAGCGTGCCGCGCCAGTCGCCGTGCCACGCGGCCGGCAGCGCGGGCTTGTCGTCGGCCGCGACCAGCGCGGCGCTGAGTGCGAGTGCGAACACGGGTCAACTCCCAGTTGGCGGGGCGTCGATCGCGCGGCGCACGGCCCGCAACAGCGCGTTGCGGTCGTAGGGTTTCGTCACGGGCACCGCGTTCGGCGGCGCGGCGCGCCCTAGCGGCACCGCGAGCACCAGCCCGCACGGCACGGCGGCCGGGTCCGCGCCGGGCAGGTCCGCGTCCAGCACCACCGCGCGCAGGTTCGGGCCGGGTGCGGCGCATCGCGCGGCCAGTTCGTCTGCGGTCGCGGCGCTCGCGGTGGCGTAGCCGAACGCTTCCAGAATGCCGCACGCGAAGGCGCGCACCGAAGCGTCGTAGTCGGCCACGAGCACCAGTTCGCCGCGGCCCAGCGGCACCTCGCCGGAATCGGGCTTCGCGGGCGCGCCGGGACCGACCGCGGGCAGGAACACCGCGAACGTGGTGCCGCGGCCCACTTCGCTCTGCACCGTGACGAAGCCGCCGGCGGCGGTCGCGATGTCGCGGCACGTCGAGAGGCCCAGCCCGGTGCCCTTCCCCGCGGGCTTGGTTGTGAACAGCGGTTCGAACACGCGCTCCAGCACGTCCGGCGCGATGCCGGTGCCGGTGTCGGCGACCGCGAGCGCCACATAGGTGCCCGGGCGCGCGCCGGCGGGCAACTCCGGCGCGCCGGGCGCGAGGTCGCGGGCGCGCGCGGTCACGCGCACCGTGCCGCCGCCGGGCATCGCGTCGCGTGCGTTCGTACACAGGTTCAGCAGCAGTTGGTCGATCTGAATACCGGCGAGCGCCACCTTCGGCGCGTTCGGGTCGGCGTCGGTAATCAGCTCGACACTTTTCCCGAGCGCGATCCGCAACACGGGCGCGACCTGTTCGACGGCGAGGGCGAGCGCGGTGGGGCCGCTCGCGCCGGCGGTGCCGCGCGCGAAACCCAGCAGTTGGCGCAACAGCGCCGCGCCGCGCTCGGCGCTGCCGCGCATCACGTCCAGCAGCGGCGTGCTTTCCGGCGGCACCGTGTCGCGCAGCAGGTCGGCCCCGGCGAGTACCGGCGTGAGCAAGTTGTTCAGATCGTGTGCCACGCCGCTCGCCAGCGCGCCCACGCTCTCCAACTGCTGCGCGCGCCGGAGCCGGTCCGTGGCGTCGCGCAGTTCGGCGCGCTTCACCGCGAGCGCGACGAGGTCCGCGACCGAGCCGGCGAACTGCTCCTCGTCCGCGGCCCAGCGGCGCGGCGGCCCGACGTGTTCGAGACACACCACGCCCGCCACCGCGCCGCCCACGCGCACCGGCGCGTCGAGCATCGAGGTGACGCCGAGCGGTTCGAGGTGCGCGAGCAGTTCCGCGGTGCGCGCGTCGGTGCGCGCGTCGTGCGCCGCGAGGCTCCGGCCCGTGGCCACGGCGCTCAGGTACGCCGGGAACGGGGCCGCCGCGAGTTCCGCGCCCCGCGAGTGCGCCCCGGCTGCCGGCTCGTACAGGTCTTCGCACCGCAGCACGGTGCGGGTGGGGTCGAACAGCCACACGCTCGCGCGGGCCACTTGGGCCGTGCGGGCCGCGACCTCGGTGAGCGCCGCGAGCGCGTCGGGCAGCGCGCCGGCGTCGTCGCGCCGCGCCAGTTCCGCCAGCGCCGCGTTCTGCCGCCGCAGGCGCTCTTCGGTGGCGCGCAGTTCGCCCCAGTACGCCCGCGCCGCCCGGGCGCTCGCGGCTGCCCGCGCGCGGAGCACTTCCGCCACCTGCCCGCACACCGCGATGAGGCCGCCCTCCGCAACGAACGCGACCAACTGCGCCGCGCGCTCCGGGCTGGCGACGCGGAACTCGTACCGCGGCTCGAAGAACAGGAACGCCGCGCTCGCCGCCGCGGTGCCGGTGGCGAGGAGCGCCGGCCCGATCCCGCCGAACCATGCGGCGAACGCGACCGCCGCGTAGAACAGCATGAACGGCACCGCCCGCGGCAGGCCGTCGCCGAAGAGCACCTTGACCAGTACCGCGGCACCCACCGTGCCCATTGCGGCGGCGTACCTCTGGGCGCGGGAGCGCGCGACCGGCCCGCGGCCGAACGCCGCCCCCGCCGCGCTCAGCGCCGCGCCTTCCGCGAGAAACAGAATCAAGAGCATCGCGTCGCCGACGGCGGACACGCGCAGGCTGTACAGCGGGCGCAGCTCGAACAAGCCGAGGGCGAGCGCGGCGAGTGCGGTCGCGCACAACCCGGCGTAAAACCCGCCGCGCGCCGCGGAGATCACGATCGCACTCGAGAACAGTACGGTGGTGCCGACGGGCGCGTCGACCGACACCGCGCGCTCCACCGCGAGGCCGAGCGCCAGCGCGACGGCTACCGCGGCGCACGCGAACGCGCACCCGTGCGCCAGCGACGGCGCGGGTTCGAGCGGATCGGCGAGCGCGGGAACGGGCGGGGCGCTCACTTCTTCTTCTCGACGTACTTCTTCGGCTCCGGGTCGCTGATCGCCTTCAGCAGCTCGATCACGATGTCGTCGCTCGTGCGCCCCTCGGCCTGCGCTTGGAAGTTCGCACTGACGCGGTGTCGCAGCACCGGGATCGCGGCCTTCTTGATGTCGTCCAGCGCCACGCTCGGGCGTCCGTCCATCGCGGCGAACGCCTGCGCCGCCTGCGCCAAGAAGATGCCGGCCCGCGGGCCCGCGCCCCAGTCCACGAGGCGCTTAATCACGTCCGGCGCGGCCGGGTCTTTGGGCCGCGTCGCCCGCACCAATTTCACGATGAACTCGGTGGCGAACTTCGGCACTTCCACCTTCTTTACCAACTTCTGCCACGCGACGATGCGCTCCGCGGTTAGCACCTTGCTCAGCTCCGGCTTCTCCGGCCGCGTGCTCATCGTCACGATCTGCAACTCGTCTTCCGCGGTCGGGTACTCCACCTTCACGTTGAACATGAAACGGTCCAACTGCGCTTCCGGCAGCGGGTAGGTGCCTTCTTGTTCGATGGGGTTTTGGGTGGCGATCACGAAGAACGGCTCCGGCAGCTTCATCGTGTCCTGCCCGGCCGTGACTTGGCGCTCTTGCATGGCTTCGAGGAGCGCGGCTTGAGTCTTCGGCGGCGTCCGGTTGATTTCGTCCGCGAGCACGATGTTGGCGAAGATCGGGCCGCGCACGAACCGGAACTCGCGCTTGCCGTCCGCCGTTTCGTCGAGCACCGTGGTGCCGGTGATATCCGAGGGCATGAGGTCCGGCGTAAACTGCACGCGCTTGAAGGCCACGTTCAGAATCTGCGCGATCGAGCTGACGAGGAGCGTTTTCGCGAGGCCCGGCACGCCGACGAGCAAGCAGTGCCCGCGGGTGAAGATGGCCGCGAGTACCTGTTCGATGACTTCGCTTTGGCCCACGACCACTTGGCGCAGTTGGTCGAGCATCGCCGTGCGGTCGGCGGCGAACTGGTTCAGGTACTCGGTGAACTTGTCGGTCGGCGGCACCGGCGGCCCTCGTTCGGGGTGGTTCGCGGGAGTGCGCCATTTTACCGAAATGCGAGAGCGCGGCGCGTTCGGCTTTGCCCTCTCCCCTTGCGGGAGAGGGTGGCGGCGCTTCGCCGCCGGGTGAGTAACTGTGTTGTTTGTCAAGTCGCGGCGTCCTCTTTTTGGGTGGTGTCCTGCCACTGCGGGTTGTCTCGGAGCATCGCGTTGGGCGTTACCAACAACTTGCGCACCACCGAGATCAGCACCACCTTCGCCGGCTTCCCGGCCGCG
>Ga0169931_10001308_pt1 | contig 41110 bp, 33 predicted proteins | sample Kivu_15m_20L_FD_129675 | JGI IMG/M metagenome (GOLD analysis project Ga0169931, IMG submission 129675) | Freshwater microbial communities from Lake Kivu, Western Province, Rwanda to study Microbial Dark Matter (Phase II) - Kivu_15m_20L... | ecosystem: Environmental > Aquatic > Freshwater > Lake... | reverse complement strand
CGACGGTGCGCGCCCCGAGTTTTTACAGGCACTGCACACGTCATGGAGTTTGTGTTCGTTCCGGCCGGGACCTTTGTACAGGGCCAGGCGGATTCCTTTGCCGATGAGGTCCCGTTTACCTCGATCCTTAGCCGCGCGTATTTTGTGGCGCGCACCGAGGTCACGCAGGCTCAGTGGACAGCGGCGACCGGCGGTGTAAATCCATCGTGTTTTCAGTCCACTACGGGCCTCTCGTGCGCCGGGGCCAACGCCAACCCGACAGGTCCGGTCGAGCGCGTAGACTGGTACGCGACGCTCGCCTACGCCAACTGGCTGTCCGTGCAGCAGGGCCTTACTCCCTGCTACGCGCTTGTGCCCGCATCGTGTGCCGACGCGGTCTCGGACTGGGCCGACGGAACAGCCGCTTGCACCGACGCCACGTTTAGCGGGCTGGCCTGCCGTGGATACCGCCTGCCTACCGAGTCGGAGTGGGAGTACGCCGCCCGCGCTGGCAGCACCGGGAGCTACTTCTGGGGTGAAGCCGCCGACACCACTACCGTGGGAAGGTACGCCTGGTTCAACGGAAACACAGGCCGCGCGCAGGCGGTGGCCACTCGCACAGCCAACCCGTGGGGTCTCTACGATACCAGTGGAAACGTCATCGAATGGGTGTGGGACGTGCATGACCTGTACCCCGCAGGGCCGGTAACCGACTGGTTGGGTCCGGCGACAGGCTTCGGGCGTGTGCGCCGAGGTGGCTCGTGGTTCCTGAGCGCCTCGTTGGTTCGCTCCGCGTTCCGGGTGGTCATTCCTCGCGCACCAGAATCGTACAGCAACGACTACGGCTTTCGGCTCGCCCGTTCGCTGCCCTGACATCGCAAACCTTGCGCTGCGGTCAGAGCTTGCCTAAGGTCAAAAGGCTATCGCACGAGCGGAATCCGGGCATGACAACGCAGCAGCACATTGAGACTCTGGAGGCGGGCACCACCATCGCCGGCAAATACGTCGTGGAGCGACGTCTGGGTGAGGGTGGTTTTGCGACCGTATATCTGGCTCGGCACCGCGAGATCGCAACGCTGCGCTTCGCCATCAAGGTGCTGCACGCCGAGCACACCTTTGACTCACGCGTGCGCGGTCGGTTTCGCAAGGAGGCCGAGACGGTCGCCGCCCTGAACAGCCGAAACATTGTGCGCGTGGTCGATATGGGCGAGCTGGCAGGCGACCGCCCGTGGATCGCCATGGAGTTCATTGAGGGACGCCCGCTGGATGAGCTGCTCACGACGTGTGGCCGCCTGCAGGGCACCGACGTGGCGCGCCTGTGTATCGACGTGCTGCGCGGCCTCGAGGTCGCGCACGCGCAGGGCGTCATTCACCGTGATCTCAAGCCCGGCAACGTGTTTGCTGTGCAGGAACCCGGCGAGCCGGTGGCCGCCAAAGTGCTCGACTTTGGCATCGCCAAGGTGGTCACCGAGGCCGGTGGCACCGCCTTTGGCGCCGGAACCCACACGGTCGCCGGAAACATCGTCTGTACGCCGCAGTACGCCGCGCCCGAGCTGCTCACCGGCAAAACGTCCCCGCTGGTGGACCTCTACGCGCTCGGTCACATGATGGCCGAGCTGCTGGAAGGTCAGGCGCCGTACGCAAGGCTGCAAAACCCGCTGCTGATCGCCGCCGAGCACCTGCGACCCGAGCCCGTGCCGCTGGGCCAGCACGTGATGGCGTCGGGGCTGGCCCCGATTGTGGCGCGGGCGTGCGCCAAACCCGAAGCCGAGCGCTTTGCCAGCGCGCGCCAGATGCTGGACGCCCTGCGCGAGATCGCGCCCAGCCTGGTCGCCGAAGGCCCTGCGCTGCAGCTGGCCACGCCGTATCGGCTGTCGGCGACGGCTGCCGCTACCGCCACGGCCGCACAGCCCGACCCAACGACGGTGTTTGCGCGTCCGCCCGATGCCGCCGCGCACACGCCCACGGTGGGCAACCTGTCAGGTGCCTGGACACCTGTGCCCGCATCCAGCTCGCAGACGCTGCTCGATGTGCCGGCCACCCGGCGCCTCCCGTGGCTGCCATTCGCAGTGGCCGCCGCGGTGTTGTTGTGCGCGGCGCTTGGGCTTTTCCTGCTGCTGCGCCCGCCTGCGTCATCGGCGCCCACGCCCGTTGCTGAGCCCATCGTGACGCCTGCTGTGACGCCAGCGCCAGAAGCCATCGCGCCCGCATCTGCGACTTTGCCAGTGCCTGCCGCCGCTGCACCAGCGCTGGGTTCGGCGGCTCCGCCGTCGCTCGCTGCTCCCACCGCACCTTCGACACCGGTGACCGTTACGCCTGCTCCCTCGACACCCGAGGCTTCTGCGCCGGCGCGCACGGCGCCGCAGGGGGTAGCGCCCACTCCCGACGCTCCCGCTGTTCCCGCCGTGGCACCCCCGCCGGTCACCCCCGAGGCGACCGCGCCAGCGCCGGAGCGGCCCGCTTCGTCGCCGCCTCGTCCCAGGCCGACTCGCCCGTCGCGCGTCGAAACGTCGCCCGCGCCTGCACCGGCGCCCGCACCGGCGCCAACACCTGATACCAACAACAACCCCTTTGGGAACATCGAGTTACGCCGATGAACAAGAACGCCCTGCAAAAGACCGTTCGTCGCGCAACCGCGTGGTGCCTCGTGTTGTCGCTGGCCGGCGCGCCTGCGTTGCCCGTGCTCGCGCAGGCCACCGCGGAATGGTCGCTTGAGCAATATCAGCAGCTGTCAAATGATATGGCTGCGGCCGACGAGCTGGTGCTGCTCATGGCGCCCGGCTCTGAGGACTGGCGGTCGGCCAGCCAGGCCGCGCTGGACGCGCGTCGCGCGCTGGTTGTGTACATCTCGAACGCGCTGCGCTCGGGCAGCATGCCAGCCGAGTTCTTGGAACCCGCCACGCAGGCGCGGTTCTTGCTGATTCAGAACATCATTGACCTGACCGCCGACCTGGGGCTGTGCGATCAGGCGCAGGCCGCGCTGGTGCTGCTGCGGGAGGTCAGCGACACCTCCGAGACCCTGCGCGAGGCATTTGAGCTCAGCCAGCAGGCCGTGGTCGACTGCGAGCCGTACAGCGCGGTGAGCCAGACCACTCCCGCGCCTGTCGTGGAGCCTGCCACACCGCCACCTGTCGCGCCCATTGCGCCTGAGCCAGCCCAACAGGCCAGCGTCTCCCCGCCGCCGGCCGAGCCTGCGGGGGCTTCGCAGGGCGGTGGTACGCCTTCAGGGTTTGTGCAGGCCGAGCCCGAGCGCACCGCGTCGCCTTTGCGCGGTGTGGGTGTGGCGCTGCTGGCCACCGGCGGTGCCATGCTGGCGGGCGGACTGGCGTGGGACGCAGCCAGCGCCGCTGGACCGCGGCGCGAGTTTTCTGACCTGTCTGGCACGTGCGAGGTGGGCCTGCCCTGCTACGACCGCTGGACCGAGCTGGCCGACCAGATTGACGCGTCGAAAGCCCCGATTGGCGCTCTCACCATCGGCGGAGCCGCGTTGGCCGTCACAGGAACCGTGTTGTTTCTGGCCGCGCCGCGCGACCGCGACTCTGCCCGCGTGAACCTGACGCCAGCCTGGCGCCCCGGGTATGTGGGTGCAACCATCGGATTTCGCTAGGTAATACCTGCGTTTTGGGTGTGTGAGGGCGGTGAGTATGAAGGTCTGGTCGTTGGATAAAGTCAGCGTGTGTGGTGGTGAACTGTAGGCTTTCACGATCAGCGCCGCCACCATGCCGACCCGACCCCCACGCCCACAACGAACGGCCGAGGGCTGCCCGTGCCGCGTGAAAACCGCCCGTGCCTGTGGTAGGGAGCAGCGCCCGATGTTCGCAACGCCCTGCACAGCCTTGCCCAGGTATTGCCGTGTCTGACCTTCTTCGCCTTCAGCTCGCCGATGTCGGCCGAGAGTTTTATGGCCGCGGCTGGATGCTCGGCACCGCCGGAAATCTGTCGGCGCGGCTGTCAACCGACCCTGTGCGTTATGTGGTGACGTCGTCGGGAGGCCATAAGGGAAGGTTGCAAACGTCTGACTTCATTGATTTTTCGCTGGGGCTGCGCTCCGACGAGCCGCACCGGAAGTCGTCGGCCGAGACGGTGGTACACGATGAGCTGTACGCGAGCGTGTGTCCGGGCGCGATTCTGCATGTGCACTCGCCGTATGTGACGCTGATTTCGCGGCACTTTGCAGGGCAGGGCGGCGTGGTGTTCGACGGCTGGGAGTATGTAAAGGGCCTTGGCTTCTGGGACGAGGGGGCCGTGGTCACCGTGCCCATCGTGACCAACCACCACCATATTCCGGCGCTGGGCGTGGCCGTACGCGAAGCCGCCGGCGCCGTGCCCGCCGTGCTTGTGGCCGGCCATGGCATGTACGCGTGGGGCAACACCATCGCCGACGCGCAGCGCCACGTGGAGTGCACCGAGTTTCTGTGCCACATGGTGTGGGAAGAGGTCGTGCGACGCGGGTAAGCGGCGGGGTGCGATGCAAAGACCTCGGGGGCGGGCACCGGTGGGTGCCCGGGGGTCAGTTCTTTGGCTCGACGTAGTGCGCGACCCAGCCACCCTTGTCGGTGAACAGTCGAATGCACTGGATGTGCCTGTCTTCGCAGAGGTCAAAGTAGTGGTAGGTACCTTCGGGCACGGCCAGCAGGTCGCCGGGGTGCACTTCAATGTCGTACATCTCGCCGTCGGTGCCGCGAACCGAGAAAATGCCGCGGCCGTTCACGACAAACCGCACCTCGTCTTCGGTGTGGTAGTGCTCCTTGTCGAACTTCGCGAGCAGCTCGGCCAGGTTGGGCATGGTCGGGGTCAGCGACACCACATCTGCGGTCTGGTAGCCGCGCTGTGCGCTAATGCGGGTGACCTCGTCGTTGAACACGCGCAACACGTGGTCCTGATCCGTCTCGGTTTCGAGCTTCGGGTGAGCGGCCAGCTTGGCTACGTTCCACTGCTCGAACACCACGCCAAACGGCGCCAGAAGGGTCTCAATTTCGGTCGGCTGCGTCCACTGCTGGCCAGTCGTCTGCTTGGTTACAATCGCCATGGGCTTCTTCGGGGCTTGCGGTCCAGAGATTCGCGCTTTCGCGGAGCCGCAAACTAGAAACACCCGGGGACTTCGTCAACAGGCGATACAGACGGCCACCCAATCGCAACCAACCGGCGCTCAGTGCTTTCGAGCGAGCGCGGCCTGGAATGCAAGCCGAATGGTGTCGGCGTCGCAGTCCACCATCCGGTCGGCGGCCGACGGGTCCAGCTCCCGCAGTGCGTCCAGAAGACCCTGCTTGCGCCCCTCCTGACGCCCCTCCTGACGCCCCTCCTGACGCCCCTCCTGACGCCCCTCTTCGCGCGCCAGTCGTCGCGTTCGGTCGTAGGCGGTCTCCACCTCCTGCGGGGTCGCGGCGATAGCGTTGCTTTGAATCGCTTTCATGACTGCCTCGCGTGTCTCAACGGGAATGGAAGTATCAGCCAGCAGGGTCGCCAGCGCGTCGTTCGAGTCTTTGGCGTCGATCGCGAGTGCCCACCGAATCCCGGGAAGGGTTTTGGCGGCCGTCGCGTCCACGATCACCACCCCACCATCGCTCGGCCACGGAATGATCGCAACCCCTGGGATGTCGTGGAAGTGGGTGATGGGTAATTTTCCTGCCACGTCACCCCAGCGAACGCCGTTTGCGGTCACGACCATGATCGGCATGCGGCTCCCGGTAGCCCACCCGTCCTCCCGCTGTCCGGCCCTTTGTCGGCGCTTGGGGCGAAGACGCCGCAGGTACATCCACAGGTGACCCGTCCATGCTCGCACGAGCTCATATGTTCCCACTGCGCGCGAATGGTGCTCAATGCCCACCATCCGGTCGTGCAGCAACGAAGAGAGCGCTCCAAACACCGCTGGCTCCTGTTCGGCCAACGCCACAAAGTCAATGCGTCGCGCCTTCGACGGCAATGTCACTTCACGCTGTACCCACACAACGTGCGCCAATAACGCCATGCGCTCCCGAAATCGGTCTTCCCACTTCCCCATATGTACCTCCCAAAGGTGAGCTTCATAGGGAATGTCGTCAACTCGCAGCGCGTCGCGCACTGTGACACGTCACTTTTTGCAAAAAATGCCGCGCGCATTCACCGGGGCGCGGGAATGGTATAGGCAATGCGGGTGCCCAGCGACCGCCGCGCACACCGAATCTCGCTTCTCTTCTCTCCCGGCTGTGCATTGTGAATCAGGAACGTCCGTCTGTTGGACTGTTGGTGACCCTTGTGTTGGCCATGCTCTCGGGCGCGGCGCTCTCCGTGTATTACCTGTGGCATATGTGGATGCCTTCGGGTGACTCGCTCTGCGGCCTGAGCGAGACCATCAACTGCCGGGCGTCGTCGCAGTCGATGTTTGCACGGGTGGGGCCGGTGCCCGTCGCGCTGCTGGGCGCGGCGTTTTATCTGGGCGGGCTCGTGCTGGTGCGACGCGCAAAGTCCGGGGACGTTGAAGTGGGACAGTTGCGCCTGCTGCACGTGCTGTTTGGCTTCTCGGTGCTGTACTCGCTGTTTCTGGCAGTCGTGAGCGCGGCCGTGTTGCAGACGCTGTGCCCGGTATGCACCCTCATGTACGTCGCGAATGGCGTGGGCCTGTTTGCCACGTGGAAGCTCGTGGGCGAGCCTCCCTGGGCGTCGCTCGCCCGTCAGGTGGGTGCGCCGCTGCAGGTGCTCAGGCAGGGCGGCGTGTGGTTCGCGCTCTTCTTTGCGGCACTGTGTTTTCTTGGCATCGCGGCCGAGCGTCGCATCGCCGGCCCCGCCGACCTCGTCATCGAGCCGCGCGAGCCCGACGCCGCGCCGATTCCATACGCCGAGCTGACGGCGGCGCATGTGCCAGCGGTCGGCCCCGTGGACGCGCCGCTGCTGGTGGTCGAGTTCTCCGATTTTCAGTGCCCCTATTGCGCCCGTCTGACCGCCTCACTGCATGCCATGCGCGACATATTTGGCGATCAGATGCGGCTGGAATTTCGGAATTTACCCCTCGAAATGCATGAAATGGCCCGGCCGGCTGCACTTGCAGCCCTGTGCGCCAGTCAGGAAGGCAAATTCTGGGAATTGCACGATTTACTGTTCGAGAAGCAGCACGAACTGACCACCGATGTCATTCTCGCGCTCGGCACCGAGGTGGGGCTGAACGAGACGGCGCTTCAGACCTGCATGAACAGCGAAGAGACCCGCCTGATGCTCGAGGCCGACCGCAACGCGGCCGAGGCCTTTGGTGTCCAGGGAACACCCACGTTCTTCATCAACGGCGTGCGCTACGCAGGCGGCTATCCGGCGGCTCCCATGGAGCGTCTGTTCCGAAGTATTCTGGCGCAACAGTCCGCCCCGTAAAGTCGGACGCGTCGTTGCAGGGCGGTGGTCAGTTCAGCGGGCTACCGGTAAGCCCGACGTCGGCGCGGTCAAAGGTCCAGGTCTGCCGGGTGAACTCGCAGGTGACCTCGATCGTGTCACGGTCCTGGAACAGCTCCTGCACGGTGGCGCGGCCCAACTCGGCGATGCGTCTGCGATAATAGTCGCGGTCGTGAGGGCAGAAGTAACGGGGTTCACGCTCTTCCAGCACACGGTGGTCGCCCGCGAGTCGCCACAGCAGGTCGTAGGCGGTCATGCCGTCCTCGATGTCCTGCGAGAGGTGCGTGATGGAGCGAAGCCGATGCTCGACCTCCCAGACGGCGTGCTCGTCCAGACCGCCCAGAATCTGCACCAGGAAACCGCCGGCCCCGGTGACGCCCTGCGAAGTCACGTTGACCCCGACGCCGAATGCCGAGGCGATCTGTTCGCTGTCGTACAGGTATTGCGCGAGGTCGTCGCCGATTTCGCCGCTCACCAGCGCCGTGGCCCCGACATAGGGCTCGCCAAAACCCAGATCGCGCACCACCTGAAGAATACCGGATCGACCAACGGCGCCACCGACATCAAGCTTGCCGTCGTCGCGCAGCGGAACCTCGACCTGCGGGTTGCTGATGGTGCCATACACGGTGCCGTCAGCGCCTGCGCGCGCCAGCAACAGGCCGGCCGGGCCCTTGCCCTGCAGCTGCAGCGTCAGACGGGTCGCGTTCTTGTGCGTGGCACCCAGCAACAGCGCGCCGGTCAGCAGGCGCCCCAGCGCCGTGGTCGCTACGGGCGACGTGTCGTGAACACGCGCAGCCTCGGCGACAATGCCGGTGGACGTGCAGGCGATCATGCGGACCTGATCGTCGAACGCGAGCGCGTGAACAAGGCGGTTGGTATCGGACATAACCGAGGGCGGTGAAGAGGTGCAAATCAGGTGCGTAACAGGCGCAACCAGTCGTCGAGGTAGCGGTTCAGCCGCCATGTACGCACACCGTCGATACGCGCAATGGCATCGGGCGTGACTTCGTCGAGCCGCGCCAGATTTTCCAGCAACGTGCGGGGCGCCAGCCAGCCGGGTTCGAGGCCGGTGGCCTGCGCGGTGGTCTCACGCCAAAGGTTCAGTCGCTCGACGCGAAGCTGAAACGCCGCGCTGCTCAGCGCCGGTTTGTCGCGACGAAGGGGAGGCTCCAGGGGAGCCACATCGGGTGGATGGCGAAGCAGGTCGCGCAGGTCGTCTTCTTCCATCACGAGGATGGAGGGCTCGAGGCCCTGCGGTATGCCGCGGTTCAGCGCGTCCACGCCGCGCTCGGCCAGCTGAATCATGGCCCATGGCGCCATGACGCGCGATGGGTGGCGGTCCATGCGGGCGCCCACGCCGTCTCGCCACTCCCAGAGCGCCGCCAGTCGTGCCAGCGCGTCGCGGTTCAGGTCTTTCAGGCCCTTGAGGCGACGCCAGCCGTCCGGGTCAAACTCCAGCGAGTCGCCACGCAGGTCGGCCAGCGCCTGACACTCTTCGTGTACGGCGTCCATCCAGCCGGCGGCTTCGCACTCGGCTTCGAGCGAGCGCCAAAGCGGCACAAGATGCGCGGTGTCCTCGCGAGCGTACTCCAGCAGTCGGTGCTGAAGTGGCCGCAGCCGCCAGTTGGAGCGGCGAACGTCCTTGTTCAGGCGAATGCCAAAATAGTCTTCCAGAAGCCCCGCCAGGCCAAAGCGCTGCGAACCCAGAAAGCGGGCCGCCACCTGGGTGTCCACCATGGAGGCCGGACCCACGCCGAAGTCGCGCTTGAGCCCGGTGACGTCGTTGTTGCAGCCGTGCATGATCATGCGACCCGTCGTGAGACACAGCGCCTCGACGACCGGGTCCAGCACGCCGGGGCGAAGCAGCACCGGGTCCAGAATAAAGTCGTGCGTGTCCAGTGAGAGCTGAATGAGGGCCACCGTCGCCCGATACCCGTATTCGCGATCCTCTTCGATATCGAGCGCCATCTCGGCGCCGTCGAAGGCGGCCAGCCAGCGGTCGCAGAAGAGTTGCAGCGATTTGTCGTCGTCCACGACCAGCAGCGTTCGGCTCACCCGGACTCCTTCATGCAGTCAGCGCTGGCTCGCGCCAAAAAGGCGACCCGCCCACGCGCGTCGCCCGGTCTTTTGTGGGTCGCCCGAGCTTACCTGCTCGGCCTCGGCAGCCAGCTGCAGACGCTGGCCCTGCTCTCGCACGACGGTCGCGGTCATTCCGGCGACCGTGCGCAATAGAAACGACTGAAGAAACAGCAGGTAGCTCATCATAATGAACTGGTCCGTCTCTTCGTCGGGCGCATGCCCCGCCAGCATGTACGCCAGCGGCTCCAGCACCGACGCCGACGGATGCGCCAGAAGGCCGTGCAAATCCGCGTCGTGCAGCGCCGGCGGCCCGTCCAGCGTGGCAATATCGGCCAGCAGCGCCACCAGCGTCGCGAGCGCCTTCGCCCGAGTCGCCGGCGTGAGCTGCATCGTACCACCGCCCTGCAAAAGCGGCTCCATGACCGACAGCATCGTGCCGTCCAGCACCAGGTTGCGCCGCAACAGCACGGGCACAATGGCGTCGCGGCCCACACGCTCCGACACCTGCTCCACAAAAACCGCCAGCCGCGAGGCCGTGTCGTCCAGCTGCAGCAAGCGCGCTGCCGCAACGTCGGCCAGCTGCTCAAACCGCTGCGACACCACGTTGGCCATCAGGGCGCCGGCGGCCCCCTGTGACCTCACGACCAGCCCGCGTACCGCGTCCTGCGCCAGGTCGCGCGAACGATCAGTGGCTCGCCGCAACACCCTGCGGGCTATGGAATCCGGTCGATCGACCACTGCACCGTCCGACGCTGCGCTCCCGGGACTGCCCCGACCGCACGGTGTGTAGCCCAAACAGGGGCCCGCGTACAAGTGCAGAACCCCGACCCATGGCACGCCCGCTCAACGTTCCAGATCGGCCCGCCAGAGTGGCGCACCCGAAGGCGTCCACGCCCGCATGCGCTGCAGCAGGGTGCCAGCGTCCTCGGCCACCACCACCCGATCGAACGCCGCGGCGTCCACAAATCCGCGGGCGCGCGCGTGACCCAGAAAATCCAGCAGGCTGTCGTAATAACCATACAGGTTCAGCAACCCGATGGGCTTGCTGTGAATCCCCAGATAACTCCACGTCCACGCCTCGAACAGCTCATCCAGGGTCCCAAGGCCTCCAGGCATGACCACAAAGCCTTCAGACAGCTTCTCGAACGTCATTTTGCGCTCGTGCATGTCTTTGACGGCGATCAGCTCGGTCAGCCCCTCGTGTGCGATCTCGGCACGCATCAGGCCGTGCGGGATCACGCCGATCGCCGAGCCCCCGCCGCTCATGACGCCGTCTGCCACGGCACCCATCAGGCCGGCGCGCGACCCGCCATACACGAGGCCGATCTGCTGCGCGGCCAGCAGCTCGCCCAACTCACGCGCAGCCGGCAGAAACCGGTCGTCGGTTCCACGCCGCGCGCCACAATAGACACAGAGGGTGCGCATCCTTCTTCTTCATGGTGCATGAAATGTTCGGCAAAGTGCCCGCATACGATGTAGCATCTTCGACCGCCCGCTCACAATGTACGACGCACGCGCGCCGTATTCTTCGATTCCCACACCCCGTGACACCATGAACCGCAACCCCGCCCTTATCGCCAGCGCGGCTGTCCTGTTGTTTCTGGGCGCCGCAGTCTGGTGGTCCGTGTCTGACGAACCCGTCGTGCAGACCTGGGAGTCCGACTGGGAGCTCCCCATTCTGCAAGGGGTGAGCCGCATTGAGCTGCAATGTTCGCAGGGCGGGTGGACCGCCGAGCTCATCGATGGCGACTGGCGGCTGGTGCAACCCATGCAGGCCAATGCCAGCGACGTGCTCATGGCGCGCATTGCCGAAACCTTTGCCCAGCGCCGTGTGACCGACCGTCATCGACCTGTGCATGACCCCGAGGTCGTGGCGGCCATGCAGCAGGCGGTGACCCTTCGCGTGGATTCGCGCACCGGCAGCTGGGCGGGACGCGCGGCCGATGTGGGAATCTCGGCCGCCACGCCGCGGCCGCTGACGTGGTTCGTGCCCGAAGGCGATGCGCTCGCCCACCGCACCAACATCGAGCTGCTGTCTCGCATGCCCTGCGACCCGCACCACATGCGTGACCGTCGCATGGTGGGCATGAACGCCCTCGAGGTGACGTCGGTGACGTTGTTCGACGGCACCTCGACTGTGGAGTTCGTACGTACGCCAGAAGGGTGGACGACGGCCGCAACGCTGCCCGCCATGGAACAGTCGGCCATTCAGCGTCTTGTGGAGGGGCTGGCCACCATGTCCGGGGCACGCGTCGTCACCGCCGAAGATGCCGGTGCGGATGCGCCGTCCGCCGAAGGTGCCTGGTACGAGCTCAAGACCGAAAGCCGCACGGTCCGCCTGTCGGTGGGAGGCCTGCGTCGGGTGCGCCGCGAACAGCCGACGGAAGCGTCGGGCGCCGCTGGCGAAGGCTCTGCCGCGCCCGGAATGGACGTGCTCACGTTTCTGCGGACATCGGATAGCGACGAGATCTGGCAGGTGGAAGACCGGCTGGCCGAGCTGCTGCATACGTCGCTGCCGGAGCTGCGCGTCATGGAGGTGCTCGCAATACCCGCCGCCGACCTGGTCGCGTTCGAGGTCACCGAGACGAACACGGAAGGCGCTACGGAGTCGTGGCTGGTTCGTCGTGATGCCTGCACGGGTGCAGCGTGCGCCGACGCCGAATGGCGCCTGGGCGATACGCGGGTGGATGGGCAGGCGTTTGGACGCACCCTCGCCGTGTTGAGCCGGGTGCGGGCATCTCGCTGGGTGACTCCGGCGCCGCCCGAGGTGCTGACGGCATTTGAGACACCAGGGCGTACGCTGCTGATTAGCCGCGGCACTGGCGAGGTGCATCGGGTAGAGCTGGTTACCGGGCTGGCGACAACGGCCAATGGCGAGCCCGTTCTGGCGGCTCAGTGCCTGCTGCGCGTGGATGGCAGCGACGTCTTTACGGTGGGTTCGCGTGCCTGCGAAGCGCTGCGGGTGCCCCGGAATCGGCTGGTGTCGGCCGAATAGGATGTGGTTGAGGAGGGGGGCCCGACGGGCTCGACTGAGCGCCGGGCTTCGGTTTTTCTGATGTGGCGCCCGGAGCGCGCCGCGTGGTGTGACCGGCAGGAGAGTGGCGAAACGGGTGGTCCCATGGGCGCGCCGAGCGGGTGGCGCGGGCTTTGATGCACCAGAGCAGCCTCACGCGGGAAAAAGATCCACTTTGATCCGCAGCGGTGAGAACGGCCTATGGCCTTGGTCTGGTGGGGGTCTGGCGGGGACGGCATGTGGCTGGTCGGAATTGTGGATAAGTGTGGATAGCGCGCACAGATGACTGGAATCACGAAGGTCAAGTTGTGGGCGACATGTGTACAGGCTGTGCATATGTCTGAAAACGTGTGCCTTTCGTGTGCGGTGAAACGCGGCGTGTTACCGCACGATGTCGTTGACAGTTCGGCGATCTGCAGTCATAGAGCGGTGGGTGACTGTGGTAAAAGTGCCCATCTGGTGGTTCCGGGTGGAAGTTTTTCCCGCAGTCGTGTGGATTCCTCCCCGGCGTTGTGCGAGGGCAGGTCATGCGTTTCTTCGGCAGAGAAAAGGTGAGCGTTGACTCGAAGGGTCGCACGAGCCTCCCGGCGCGCTTTCGAGACGTGCTGAAGCGTCTGCCGGACGACCAGTCGAGTACGCTGATTCTGGTGCCGTGGTTCTCGGTGTGTTTGCGTGCGTACCCGCTGCCCGAGTTCGAGCGCATGCTGGACGCCTTTGAGACGCGCGTAGCCGAGGCCGAGGCGCTGGGGCAGGGCGATGATGAGAGTGACCTGCGGCGTCTGCTCTACGGTGGCGCCATGGACGTGCAGCTGGACGCGCACGGCCGCCTGGTGTTGCCACACACCATCCGTAAAGAGGTCGGTATCTCGACCGAGGTGTACTGGACCACGGGCGGCAACTACCTGGAGCTGTGGAACCCGGAGCGGCTGCACGCTCATGAGTCGGTCGCGCGTCAGGAGACGCTGCGCACACAGTTCGCCGCGCTGAGCCGTACCACGGTTCGCCCTGACGCCGGCCCGATTGTCCGAAGCGCAACCACGACCCCGGATGGAGGTGAGCCATGAGCTTTCACCACGTCACGGTGTTGCCACACGAACTGGTGGACGCGCTCGACCCCGCGCACGGCACCTGCTTCGTCGATGTCACCGCAGGCGGCGGCGGTCATTCCGCCCTGCTCCTGTCGCGTTATCCGAACGCCCGGCTGCTGTCGCTGGACCGTGACCCTCGAGCTGTGGCGGCCTCGCGCGAGCGACTCGCCGGTTTTGGTGATCGGTCGGTGGTGGTAAATGCTTGTTTTGACGAGCTTTCTGATGTGCTGGCCCAGCAGCGCTTCGGTCGCGAGGTCGCCGGTGCGTTCCGCGTCGATGGCGTCATGGGGGACCTCGGCGTGTCGTCGCCGCAGATGGATGTCGCCGAGCGCGGCTTCGCGTTCATGCACGAGGGGCCGCTGGACATGCGCATGGGTGGCGACGGACCCACGGCGGCCGAGTGGCTGTTGTCGGTCACCGATGAAGAGCTGGCCAACGCGCTGTCTCGTTATGGTGATGTGCCGGGGGCGATGCGCTATGCGCGGGCCATCCGCATGGACCTCGCCGCTGGCAAAATCCGTACGACCCGCGATCTGGCAGGGCTGTGCGAGCGGCTGCGCGACCGCAAGGCGGCACGGCAGCACAACCCGGCCACGCTGGTGTTTCAGGCCATTCGCATCGCGGTCAACGATGAGCTGGGGCAGCTGGAGCGGCTGCTGAAGCAACTGCCCGATGTGCTGAACCACGAAGGAACCGCAGCCTTTATCTCGTTTCATTCGCTCGAGGACCGGCTGGTCAAGCAGACCTTCGCCGCCTGGACGACGCCGCCGCCGGTGCCACGCGAGGTGCCGATTCGGGACGTGCTCGTGCAGACCCCTTTTGTGAAGGCCGGCAAGGCGGTCGAGCCATCTGAGTCCGAGCAGCATGAGAATCCTCGTTCGCGAAGCGCGCGTATGCGCGCCGTCCGACGGAACGCACCGGAGCGCGCATGACACCAAATCCATCTTCGACCCAGGTCGATACGCGCCGTATTACGGGCTGGAATGACCTGATCTGGCTCGCCGTGGTCGTATTCGGTGCCAGCTGGGTGCTGAGCGCGCTTCTGGGACACGTTCATCGTGAGGTGGAGGTCTTCAAGTTCGGTCACGAGCTTGTGGAGCTCGATGTCGAGCGTGCGCGCCTGATCGAGGAGCAGCACCGCCTGCAGGCCGAGCTGGAATATCGCCGCAACGCCGTCGATACCGCCCATTACGCATCCACGGTGCTCGGCATGGCCCCTGTGCAGCCGTCGCAGGTTCACCGGGTGGTGCTGCCATGACCTTTCGTCCGTCGGAGCGCCTGCTATTTGTGTCGTTTGGCGTCTGCTTTGTGTTCGTCGCCATCGTCATGCGCAGCTTCTATCTGCAGGTGGTCGCACGTGAGCACATTCTGGCGCGCGGCGACTGGAATCACCGGTCCGAGCGAGTGATTCAGGCGGGTCGAGGCGACATCGTCGACCGTTCGGGCAACAACCTGGCCCGTTCGGTTCACTCGGCGGACATCATCCTGGACCCCCGTCACTTCTATCTGCATGAGGCCGAGCACGAAGCGAAGCTGCTCGAGGTGCTGGGCGCCCTGGACGGGTTCGACCTGTCGGTGTTCGATCAATGGCGCAACGCGCGCGACAAGAGCACGCTGCCGCGGTTTGTCAGGCTGGCGGTGAACGTCAACTCGGCGCTCGCTTCCGAGATGGTGAGCGGGCTGCGGGCGGAGGGCGTCAATGCGCTCTATACGGAGTCTTCGTTTCAGCGCGTCTATGCGCACGGTGGTCTGGCATCCACCACGCTCGGGCTGGCGGCAGCCGACGGTTCACGCGGCCTGTCCGGGCTGGAAATGCAATGGGAACAGGAGCTTGCAGGGCGGGCCGTCCGGGTCGAAGTGCAGCGTGACAGCGACCGTCGTGCGTTCCAGCTGACGGAGCCGTGGGAGTTGTCTGAGGCACGCGGCAATACCATCGTCACGACGCTGGACGCGCCCCTGCAGCGTTTTACCGAAGATGCGCTCGCGGCGACGATCGAGGAGTATCGCGCCGAGGCTGGCATTGTGATCGTGAGCCGGGTCGAGACGGGCGAGATTACGACCATGGCGACCTGGCCGTCGTACGACCTGAACCGCGCGTTCACCGGCGGTGGCGTTCTGTGGAGCAACCCGGCGGTGAGCTGGGTGTTCGAGCCGGGCTCGACCGCCAAGATGCTGACTTTTGCGGCCGCGTTTGACGCGGGTGTGCTGGGTTACAACGACCCCATCGACTGCGGTGGCGGCGCCACGCGAATCGGGCGCTTTACGATCCGGGACACGCATCGCATGGGAACGGTGGCGGCGTGGGAGGTCATGCAGCACAGCTCGAACGTGGGAACGTTGCGCATCGGGCGGCGCATGGACGACGAAGTGCACCGCCAGTATCTGGAGCGCTTCGGCCTTGGGCAGACATTTGGACTGCTGCCGGAAGGCGAGCCGGGCTATCTGCCTCGCCTGCCGTGGTCCGAGGTGTCGCAGGCGACCATCTCGTACGGGCACGGGTTCAGCGCCACGCCATTGCAGATCAACATGGCCACCGCTGCCATCGGGAATGGTGGCGTGCTGATGGAGCCGATGCTGGTGTCTGAAGTGCGGCGCAGCGACGGCACGGTGGTGCGGGAGATTGCGCCCACCGCGCGCGGCCGCGTCATCTCCGAAGAGGCCGCCGAGCTGACGACGCGCGCTCTGCTGACTGTGACGCAGCCCGAGGGTACCGGCGACAGCGCGGTGCCCACGGGGTTCACTGTGGCGGGCAAGACGGGTACGTCGCGTCTGTCGGCCATTGGTGGGTACGAAATGGAGTACATGGCCAGCTTTACTGGCTTTGTACCCGCAGACGATCCGGAGTTTGCGATCACCGTTATGGTGCTGCGCCCCGACAAGTCGATTGGTTACTACGGCGGCGTCGTGGCGGCTCCGCTGTTTCGGGAAGTGGCGGCGCAGGCCCTGCTCATGGACGGCATTTTTCCGGACGTGACGTCTGCCTCGTTGTCCGAGGCGGGCGTGGTGGCCGATGCGGAGCAGGCCGCGTTAGTGGCCGCTCGCGCTGCAGCCGCAAACGCTGACCTGAGTGAACCCGTACCTGCGTCGGCGCCCGAAGGCGATGTTCTGGCTGGTGGCAACGGCGTTGTCCCGGGGCTGGCCGCCGCGAACGTGATGCCCGACCTGCGGGGGCTCTGGCTCAGCGACGCGATCTCGCGCGCTGGCGCCGCAGGGCTGCGCGTTCGTGTGCACGGCACCGGCCGGGTGGCGCGGCAGATTCCCATGGCGTTTGGCTCGCGCGAAGCGGCCAACGGCTACGTTGAGCTGTGGCTCGAGACAGCGCCGCTGCCTGAACGCGATGAGGTGCTGCATGCGCCTTGAACAACTTCTGGCGGGTCTTCCGCTGCAGCAGCTTTCGCCGGGCAACCCCGAGATCACCAGTCTGCAGGTGGACAGCCGGGCAGTAGGGCCGGGCTCGCTCTTCATGGCGCGCGAAGGCTGGTTCATTGACAGTCATCAGTACATCGCAGCGGCGATCGCGGCTGGCGCGGCGGCGATCGTCGTGACTCGCCTGGACGCGGTCCCCGAGCATCCGCCGGTTCCCTTTGTGCTGTCGTCGTCCGAAGACCGCGACCTTGGGCTCATGGCGGATCGATTTCTGGGACACCCGACCCGCGCGCTCAGGGTGTTCGGGGTGACGGGCACCAACGGCAAGACGTCCGTGACATGGTTGCTGGCGCACATGCTGCGCGCGATTGGGCATCGTCCGGCCATCATCGGCACGGTGATGCACCGTTTCGAGGATCGCATCGTGACGGCGCGCAACACGACCCCCGACGGGCTGTTCATTCATACGTTTGCCCGGGAGTGTCTGGAAGCGGGCGCGACCTGTCTGGTCATGGAGGTGTCGAGCCATGGCCTGCAGCTGGATCGGGTGGCCGGTGTCGCGTTCGACAGCGTCGGGTTCACGAACCTGACCCCGGATCATCTGGACTTTCATAAGACGTTCGATGCGTATCGTGAGGCCAAGTGGCGGCTGTTTCGCGAGTATGCAGCAGACGCTCGGGATGCTGGAAAAACCGTGCATGCCGCTGTTTGTATCGACTCTGCCGAGGGCCAACGGCTGGCAGCAGCCGATGATTTGCCGGTGACATTCGTCACGGCATCTGCGTGTCAACCGGCTCATGTGGCGCTGAAAGCGGCTGCGGACGGGTTCGGCTGGCAGGTCTCGGCCCAGTGTGAAGGAGCGAAAACGTCGTTTGGGCTGTCGCTTCCAGGTCAACACAATCTTGAGAACGTCGCCGTATCCATGGCGATGCTGGCGGCTGTTGAGCCCGCTTGTTGGCAGCAGGCGGCCGCGTCGTTGCCAGCGTTCCCCGGTGTGCCGGGTCGGCTTGAGCGAGTGGTGCGTACCGCGGCCGACGAGCCATCGGTCTATGTGGACTATGCGCACACGCCCGACGCGGTTGCCCGCATTGTGGCTGTTATGCCGGACCCTTCGCAGGGCGGCGTCGTGGTCGTGGGGTGCGGTGGCGACCGCGACGCCACCAAGCGACCGCTCATGGCCCAGGCGGCGCTGTCACGCGGTCATCGTGCGGTCTTTACCGCCGACAATCCGCGCTCCGAGGCACCCGAGGCCATTCTGCAGGCGATGCTCGAGGGTGTCTCGGCGGAGCAGCGCACGCAGGTGACAGTCATCGCCGACCGCAGCGAAGCGATCGCGTGGGCTGTCGCCAACGCGGGCGCCGGCGGCGTCTGGATTCTCGGCAAAGGCCACGAGACCTATCAGGAAGTGCAGGGTGTGCGATGGCACCTGGATGACCGCGAGGAAGCGCGCCGCGCGCTGGTCGCTCGCAGGCAGAAAGTGCACGTGGACGACGTGCCGCTGCTGGCAGGCTGGACAGCCGAGCGGGTGGCTTCGGCCTGCGGCGGTCGCGTGATTGTGGATGCTCATCGTGTGTACGGAGCGTTCTATACGGACACCCGCAATCCGGCAGAGCACGGAATCTTCTGCGCGATCCCCGGTGAACGTTTTGACGGTCATGCATTCATCGAAACCGCGATCGCACAGAACGCTTCGATGCTGGTCGTGATGTCTCTGGAACACGTTCCGGCCGGGTGCGGTGCATCGGTGGTCCTGGTGCCGGATACCATCGGCGCCATGCAGCGCGTAGCAGCCGCAGTGCTGGATGATGCACGCAAGCGGTCGCGCCGCCTGTGGACCGTCGCCATCACGGGGTCGAACGGAAAAACGACCACCAAGGAGATGACCGCCGCCCTGCTGCGCGCCATGGGGTACAGGGTGTTGTCGACGCCCGGCAACTGGAACAATCGCATCGGGATTCCGTTGACGGTGTCCCGCCTTTGCGCCGGTCACGACCGCGCTGTTCTGGAGCTCGGCGCAGGCGACCCCGGTGACATCGGTCAGTACGCATCGTTCGTGCGTCACGAGGTTGGCGTGCTCACGTCGATCGCGGCCGCTCACACCGAGACGCTCGGTGGCATGGAGGGCGTACGCGCCACCAAAGCTGGCATTTTTCATGGGAGACCTCCGGTGCGTTCCGTGTTGCCGGTCTCTGAGCTGGGCCAGATGGCGGCCCGGCTGCCTGTACCAGTCGAGCAGGTGCTGACCTTTGGAGCCGAAGGCGCGGACGTGATGGTCGAACGCTCGGGGTCCAGCGGCGAGGTCACGCTGAAGGGGCAGGGCGCTGGTGAGCGCGTGTCGATGACGACCGAACTGGTGTTGCCGGGTGTACACAACGCGTTCAATCTGGCCGCCGCCCTGCTGGCCGTGTCGGTTCAGCGCGACGGCGGTGTGGAATTCCCCGGTGCCGACGTGGTGCGGCAGGCCATGGCTGCGTTGCATCTTCCGGGGGGCCGGTTGCGGACTCTCTCGGCTGGCGGCCGCGTGGTCATTGATGATGCGTATAACGCCAACCCCGGCAGCATGACGGCTTCGCTCTCGATTCTCGCTGCCGCAGCCGCGCCTCGTGTCGCGGTGCTCGGTGACATGTTCGAGCTGGGCACCGACTCGGCCGAGCTGCATCGGCGGGTCGGACAGACGGCGGCACGCTGCGCCGATCTGGTGGTGGCCGTGGGCGAGCAGGCGCGGGCGCTGGCCGATGGTGCAGGGCATGAGGCTCGTTGGTTCGCCTCGGCAGACGAGGCCGCCGCGTGGGTGTCTGCGAATGTGCCCGCAGGCGCGACGATTCTGGTCAAAGGTTCACGCGGCATGGCGCTTGAGCGCGTCGTGCAGCGTCTTCAAGCTCACTGGCAGGAGCCCTGACGATGTTGTTTCATCTCCTCTATGAGCTGAAAGATTCGTTCACGCCGCTGAACGTGTTCCGCTACCCGAGCTTCCGGGTGGTGCTGGCCATGGTGACCGCCCTGACGGCCACCATGGTGCTGTATCCGTGGTTCATTCGGCAGTTGCAGAAGCGGCAGATTGGTCAGGTGATTCGTGAAGACCTTGGCGCGAACCACCAGAGCAAGAAGAATACGCCCACCATGGGTGGCATTCTGCTCATTCTGGCCGCCCTGATCTCGACGCTGATGTGGAGCGACCTGCGTAACCCGCTGGTGTGGGTGGCCGTCACGATTACGCTGGGCTACGCAGCCATCGGGTTCATCGACGATGCGATGAAGCTGGGTGTGCGGGGCTCAAAAGGGCTGTCTGAGAAGGGCAAGCTGGTGGCTCAGTTCTCGATCGGGGGCGCTTGCCTGGGGCTGCTGCTCTGGGGCGGCGTGTCGAACTTTGGCACGGAGCTGTATCTTCCTTTTGTGAGCACCGAGCGTCTGGCGTGGACCCTTCCGGGTTGGCTGTACCTGGGATTTGCGTTGATTGTGCTGGTAGGGTCATCGAACGCGGTGAATCTGACCGACGGACTGGATGGCCTTGCGATTGGCCCCGTGGTGGTCGCTGCAGGCACGTTTGGTGTGCTCGCCTACCTGTCGGCGACGACGTTGACGTACCCTGTCGATGTAGATGGCGTCCGGGTGTGGACGACGTTCGATTTCGCAGCGTACCTGCGCATCCCGAGTGTTTCTGGCGCCCAGGAACTCTCGATTTTCTGTGCGTCCATCGTCGGCGCCGGGCTCGGTTTTCTCTGGTACAACGCCTATCCGGCGCAGGTATTCATGGGCGATGTGGGCTCGCTTGGGCTCGGTGGCGCGTTGGGCACGCTGGCCGTGCTCACGCGAAATGAGTTCCTGAGTGTCATCATTCTGGGGTTGTTCGTCGTCGAGGCGCTGAGCGTGCTGATTCAGCGCTACTACTTCCGCATGACGGGCAAGCGCGTGTTTCTGATGGCACCGATTCACCATCACTTTGAGAAGAAGCACTGGAGCGAGTCGCAGATTGTGGTTCGATTCTGGATCATTTCGATTCTGCTGGCGCTGGCGGCGCTGGCCAGCCTGAAGCTGCGCTAGGGAGGGCTCCATGGCAGACCCGCAACATCAAAAGCGCCAGTCAGGCGATGGACCAGAAGCCTCCGGCGATGAATCGGCTGCGTCGCTGCGGCAACGTGCTGCCATGTTGAGGAACAAGGCCGAGGCAGCGCGCGGGCGTCAGACCCTGACCCATGATGAGCCTTACGCGGCAACGTCAGTCGAGGCACCGCAGCCGAATGTGCGCAGTCGGTCCACTGTGGTCGATGAGGACGGTGATTCGACGTTTGGTACTGCAGAAGGCACTGGCGTGTGGGGTACGGGTGCCTCACGGATCGTCAGTGACTCGGGTCGCCAGCTCTTGCAAACCGGCAGTCCGGCGGCAGCCGCCGGGCAACCGGCGAATCAGGGCAACGGTCGTGGAGCGGGGCGCGCGCGCACAACCGGCACGGGGGCGCCCGCGTCAGCTGGTTCCAACGCGAGGGCCACAGCCAGTGTCACGGGAAACTTCACAGGCGCTCACGCGACCGCGAGTGGTTCCTGGGCGGCCGCCGGACTGGAGCGCGAGCCGTCGAACGAGCCCCCTGTCGTTCATGCCGAGCTGGTGCCGCGCGGACGAATCGACGTGCTGTTGCTGGCCGTAGTGGCTGCGCTGGTCACCATCGGGCTCATGAGCGTGTACAGCGGCTCGGCCCTCGGCGCTTACTTTGACTCGCGCGACGGTCGTGACGACATTTACCTCGTTCGGCAGATCGGCGTTGCAGTCCTCGGGCTGGTGGCGCTCGGCGTCGGGCTCAGGGTGGACTACGGCTGGTACTGGCGGTGGCGCTACTGGATCCTGATATCGTCGTACGTGATGCTGGCGCTGGTGCTGGTGCCGGGCATCGGCGTCGAGGTGAATAACTCCAGACGGTGGTTGAACCTGATCGTGTTCCGGTTTCAGCCGGCTGAGTTCGCCAAGTTCGCGGCCGTGCTCTACTTTGCCTATTCCATTACGAAGAAGCGCGAGGGCATCAGCAGCGCCCTGCAATCCATCGGTTTTCACTCGGCGATCGCGAGTATCTTTGTCGGGCTGCTCATGCTGCAGCCTGACATGGGCTCGTCTGTCATCATCTCGATGATGCTCATTCTGATGCTCTTCGTCGGAGGAGCCCCGATGAGCTTCCTGAGCGGTCTGGGTGTGCTTGGCGTTGTGCTGGTGATTGCCGGCATCAGCGGGGGGGGCTACCGCTCACGCCGAATCGCAGCGTGGCTTGAGCCGTGGGAGCATCAGGCGACGGAAGGATACCAGCTGGTGAACTCGTACGTGGCGCTCGCCAGCGGAGGCATGGATGGCGTTGGCCTGGGCGAAGGGCGGGGCCGGCTTGGTTATATTCCTGAAATGTATAATGATTTCATCGCCTCCGGTATTGGCGAGGAGTTCGGTCTCTGGGGTATCGCGGCGCTGTGTATTCTGTATCTGCTGTTCTTCTGGCGCGGCATGCGCATTGCGCTCGACTCCCGGGACCGCTTTGGATTCATGCTCGCCTTTGGCATTACGATGCTGGTGACGTTTCAGGCGGCGTTCAACCTGAGCGTGGTGACGGGGTTGTTGCCCACGAAGGGCCTGACCCTGCCGTTTATCTCGTATGGACGCACCAGCCTGATCATGCTGCTGTTTGCGGTCGGCGTGCTGTTGAATATCGGGCAGCGCAATCCGGACCTGTGGCGCGAAGAGTACTTGCGGCGCCGGCAGGCGAACAGCTCACAGCGGCAGAGCGCGAAGCGTAAGCGCGTCGCGGACGCTCGCCGCGCACGCGCACTTCGCACCGTCGGAGAACCACGTGAGTAACTCGGCCACGACGATACTCTTCGCGGGCGGCGGCACAGGCGGCCACGTCTTCCCGGGGCTGGCGCTGGCGGCCGAGCTTCGGCGTGCGAGGCCTGAGCTGGCGATCGCGTGGGTGGGTACCCGTGGCCGCGTGGAAGAGCGGGCCGTTCCCGCCGAGGGCTACCCGCTTCACTTTATCGACGTGTCGTTTCTGAAGGGGCGGCGGGGTAAGGCGTTGCTGAAGGCGGTCTTTGCGTTGCCGAAGGCGGGAATGGAGGCGGTTTCGCTGGTGCGTCGGTTATCGCCCGCGGCGGTGATTGGGCTGGGTGGATTTGTGAGCGGCCCGGTGTGCGTGGCGGCTGCTCTGCTTGGGATTCCCGTGTACCTGCTGGAGCAGAACGCCCGCCCTGGAATCACCAACCGCTGGGTCGCGCGAGTCGCCGACCAGATTTATGCCACGTTCCCCGAGTCGCGGGCGTGGTTTCCTGCGTCACGCCTGACGGTGGCAGGCAACCCGATTCGACCGGCGCTGCTGGAACAGGCGCAACGACCCGTCGCCGGGTTGACGCGTCCGCTGCACGTGCTGGTGGTGGGTGGAAGCCAGGGTGCGCGCGTGCTCAACGAGCGCATGCCGGCGATGGCGCTGGCGCTCGCCGCAGCGGGCGTCTCGGCGGAGTACCGACACGCGGCGGGTCGTGGGCACGAAGAGAGCACCCGCGCGGCGTGGCAGCGAGCGGGTATGACGGCGCAGGTGGACGCATTTATTGACGACATGTCGAGCGCTTACGCATGGGCCGACCTTCTGATTTGCAGGGCGGGCGCCACGACCATCTCGGAGCTGACGGCGCTGGGTATCCCCGCGTTGTACGTGCCTTTTCCGCAGGCCGCTGATGACCATCAGACCGCCAACGCAAGCTCCGTCGTGGACGCGGGTGGTGGCCTGATGGTGAGCGATGCCGAGTTCGGAGGGGCGGCGTGCGTGACGATGCTGGCGGACCTGCTGAAGTCGCCCGCCGCCCTGAACGCCATGTCGGAGCGTGCACGTGCGCTGGGACAGCCGGCAGCAGGAGCCCAGATTTCCGAGGACATTTTACAGAGACTTGCGCAGCGGCGCCGAATCTGATCTGAGACGAATTCGACGCAACGATGATCTTCACCACGAACTGAACCCATGAATCAGTGGAAACAGAGCGACGTGGCCGTCCTGATGGGCGGCCCGAGTCAGGAGCGGGAGGTCAGTCTTCGGACGGGCGCCGGCTGTGCTGCCGCCCTGCGTCAGGTTGGGTATCAGGTGCGTGAGATCGACCTTTCGGATGATGCGATTCGTGACCTTGTGCTGAATCGGCCGCAGGTGGTGTTCGTCGCGCTGCACGGCACTCCCGGCGAAGACGGGACTGTGCAGGGATTGCTGGAGCTGCTTGGCATTCCGTACACCGGCTCTGGTGTGCTGGCGTCGGCCGTGGGTATGGACAAGGTGCGTTCCAAGCGCATGTTCGAGGCTGTGGGTGTTCCCACACCGCGCTGGACGGTGGCCAGTCCTACGATGGTCAGCGCGCCCTGGTTGCCCTGCGTGGTCAAGCCGTCGCTCGAAGGTAGCTCGGTCGGCGTGTCGCTGGTTCGTAGCGAATCGGAGTGGTCGGCTGCTGTAACGCGCTGTCGGGCCGGGCGTGGGCAGCCACTCGTAGAGGAGCTGATTGAAGGCGACGAGCTGACGGTCGGCCTGCTGGATGGCGAGCTTCTGGGTGTGGTGCGCATTGTCGCGAATGCGACGTTTTATGATTACGAGGCAAAGTATCAGCGCAACGACACGCAGTACGAAGTGCCGGCGCGACTGGATGACGCGCTGCAGGCGGACGTGGTGCGCGTCGCTCAGGAGGCGTACCGTGCGCTGGGATGTCGAGGTGTGGCGCGGGTGGATGTGATGCTGAGAGGCAGGGCGCCGTACGTGCTCGAGGTGAATACGATCCCTGGCATGACGGCGACCTCGCTGGTTCCCAAGATGGCGGCGGCGCGTGGGATAGCGTTCACAGAGCTGTGCGAGCGGATTTTGCAGGCCGCCTCGACGGATGCCCGGTCGGAGGTGCGCTGATGGCTCGCACTGCTCCCCGTTCAGCCCGTAAACCGCGCAATGGTCGCGCGACCCTGACGTGGTTGGGGCGTGCGGCGATGGTTCTGGGTGCGCTGGGCGTGCCGTTTATCGTGTATGCAGGGCTCGACGCGCTACTGACGTCAAGAGCGTTTCTGGTGAAGTCAGTTGTGCTGGAAGGCAACGCGCAGAACACGCGCGGCGTGATTCTGCAGGCCGCCGGACTTGACCGGCCGCGCAACCTGCTCGGCTGCGATGCGCAGGTGATGGAGCATTCCATCGAGCAGCTGCCGTGGATCAGCGACGCTGACGTCCAGATTTCACGGGCTGGCGTGGTGACCATTCGGGTCGAGGAGGCTCGGCTCTTCGCCGTGGCCACGCTGGGAGTGCCCACCCTGATTGATATCCACGGTGTTCCAATTCGCGAGCTGATGCCCGAGGACACCGTCGAGGCTCCGCTGCTGGTTGGATTTGGCACACCGGCTGAAGAAGGGCGATGGATGCTGGATGAGGTCGCTTTCGATGAAGCGCGCACCCTTCTGTCGCTGATTGTTCCGCTTGAAGACTCGCTGGGTCGCGTGCGCGAGGTTCACTACAGCGCGCTCATCGGCTTCCGACTCATCTTTGATTCCGGTCTGGACGTACGACTGGGGCGTGATCGGTATGAAGAGCGGGTTTCCCGACTTCAGGAGACGATGGCCGTTCTTGCGCGCGAGCAAAGGCAGGCGCTGTCGATTGTGCTTGGTGGAACGGATCTGGATCGCGTGGTCGTGCGTCTGGCGGAAGTCGCGCCCAGAGCTGTGGGAGAGGGGGAATGATGCAACCAGTCGCTGTCGCAGATATTGGCTACTCGAAGGTGTGCGTGGTCATTGGGCGAATGGGCGCCGCCGGTCTGGATGTGCTTGGATTCGGGTCCGCCGAGTCCGAAGGCCTGCGCAAGAACCGCTCGTTGCGGACCGATGAAGTCGCTCGCTGCCTCCGTGAGGCGCTCGAGGCCGCAGAGACCATGGCGAACGTCGACGTGCAAAGCATCGTCGTCGGGGTGACGCCGGTCGGGCAGCGCGGCATGAATGTACAGGCCGAGCTGCGTCTGGCGTCGCACACGGTTCGCGAGACCGACATCGCGCTGGTGCAGGCTCAGGCCCGGTCCCGCGGGGTCTCGGAAGACCGCGTGGTGCTGCACATGCTGGTTCAGGAGTTTGCCGTGGACCAGCGCGAAGCCATCGCCAGTCCGGCAGGCATGAAGGGGCGTCGCCTGCGGGTGCGCGCGCACCTGCTGACGGCCGGCTCGGGGCTGGTGAAGCAGCTGCAGTCGGTCGCGCGACAGGCCGGTCTTCGCATTGATGGAGTGGTGGCGCAACCGGTCGCTTCCAGTCTGTCTGTGCTGGAGCCCGACGAGTGCCGAGAGGGCGTGGTCCTGGTGGATATCGGGGCCGGTTCTACCGACGTGCTGGTATGGTCGGATGGCGCGCTGGTTTACTCGGCCAGCTTTCCTGGCGGTGGCGATACCATCACACGTGATATCGCGCAGGGCTTCGACACGACGATGGGTGTGGCTGCCCGGCTGAAGCAGGCCAGCGGTGTGGCCACGTGGGAGAAGACGGGCGCCAACGACTTCATCGAGTACGCCACGCGTGACAGCGAGGTGGTGCAACGGCGGCCGCGAAAGGTGTTGATCCCGATTATTCAGCCGCGGCTCGAGGAGATATTTCAGAACGTGGCGAACGAGCTGGCGTCACGCGACCTGGGGGCCTACATGGGCCGGGGCTACGTGCTGGTGGGCGGCACTGCCGAAATGCCCGGCTGTGCCGAGCTGGCTGCTCAGGTGCTGGATGGTCCGGTTCGGGTCGGGGTCCCCCTGCTGACGTCCACCTTCGGCACCATTCTTCGACAGCCTCGCTATGCGGCGGCCGTGGGCCTGTTGCGCTATGTGCTGGCGATGGAGGGCAAAGACCAGATTTTCCGGCTGTCCACGCCGACGCTGTTTGATCGCGCACGGACGTTTTTCCGCACACACGTGCTGCACCTGTTCTGAAATCAGCAGGACATACGCAAAGGCATCGTACTGACGTGCGGGGATGTTCATCGTAGGGTGAGGTGAAGATCGCTGTGTCGATTTCGCGCCCATCGGTGAAGGAAAATTTGAGAGTGCTTTGTTTTCAGTAGGTTACGGGGTGCGAAAAAAACTTGCTTTCGTGCGGATCAAAGGCGTTGCACGGTGATCCACCGCATGGTACGGTGCATGTGTTGAAAGAAACGATGCGTGCCAGCGACGTCATCACTCCTTCAGAGCCTGACCTGACCTGCTTATGTTCGTCGAATTGAGACGGCGGTCTGGTGTGAAGGGTGAGACGGTCTCTGGTCATACCAACGATGAGGATGGCAATGTTTGAACTTGATGCCCAGTCGGTACGTGGAGCGCGAATCAAGGTGGTAGGAGTCGGCGGTGGCGGTGGAAATGCCATCAACAACATGATCGCCAACGGCATCGACTTCGTGGAGTTCATCGCCATCAACACCGACATTCAGGACCTCGAGAAGAGTCTGGCACCGGTCAAAATTCAGATTGGCAACGGCATCACCCGAGGGTTGGGCGCGGGCGCGGATCCTGAGCGCGGCCGCGCTGCGGCCGGCGAAGACCAGGGGCGCATCTCTGAGGCGCTGCAGGGTGCCGACATGGTGTTCATCGCTGCTGGTATGGGCGGTGGTACCGGTACTGGCGCCGCGCCCGTTGCTGCCAAGATTGCCCGTGAGATGGGCGCGCTCACCGTGGGTGTCGTCACCAAACCGTTCAACTACGAAGGCCGGCGCCGTAGCCGTACCGCCTCGGCAGGCATTGAGGCGCTGCGTCGTTCGGTGGATACCCTCATCGTCATTCCGAACGAGCGGCTGAACCTGATTGAAGGCGGTGGCATGACCATGCAGGTCGCGTTCCGCATGGTCGATGATGTGCTCACCTCGGCTGTGCAGGGCATCTCCCGCCTCATCACCCAGGGCGGCTACATCAACGTCGACTTTGCCGACGTACAGACCATTATGAAAGACCGCGGCATGGCGCTCATGGGCGTGGGTCGTGCGCGCGGCGCCAACCGCTGCATCGATGCGGTCGAGATGGCCATCTCGTCGCCGTTGCTCGAAGACGTCTCCATCGACGGCGCCACGGGAGTCCTGATCCACTTTGCCGGCCATAACCTCACCATCGCCGAGATGACCGCCGGCTGCGAGCTGGTGTACAACTCGGCCGATCCCGACGCGAACGTCATCTTCGGTGCCGTGGATGACCCAACATACGGCGACGAAGTCGAGGTCACCATCATCGCCACCGGGTTTGACCGCGCCGATGACCATCCCGAGCAGTTCGGCGGTCAGGGGCTTCATGAAGCCGCGCCCCGCGACCGCGCACGACGATACACCGGTCGCGACGAGGAGCCCATGCACACCGAGGCACCTGTTCGCGCCACCGGTCAGCTGCGCTCGGTCGCCTCTCCGCCGCCCGTTCCCGGGCCGCGGCCCTATGCGGCCATCAATAACGCCCGCAGTGAGTTTGCCGACGACTATGCCCCTCGTCGCACGGGCACCTACACCGGCGCAAATGACCTGACGCTGCCGCGTGACGCCGGCATCTCCAACGTGTTCAGCGATATGGATGCCACGCCTCCATTCGTTCGCTCCCGCCGCGGACGCTTCGGCGAATGACCGAAGCTGGCGTCCGCCCCCCGCGCGCCCGCGCAGCCGTCCTGCTGTATGAACCGCAGGACCCCGTCAACGTCGGCTCGGTTGTCCGGGTCTGCCGAAACTGCGGCATGAAAGACCTCCGAGTCTTTCGCCCCAGGACCTGGGAGCCAGACCGCATCCAAATCTCGGCACCTCGATCCATTCCCTGGATCGAGGAGAATCTCTATCTCGCCCCCTCCTGGGAGCACGCCGTCTCGGGCCTGAACGTTCTCGTCGCCGTCACGGGCAAGTCCCGCAGCGAGCGAAACCGCCGCGGGTCTCTGCCGGACGTCCTGCAACACGTCTTTGCAAATCCCAGCGCCAGCGTCGGATTTGTCTTTGGACGAGAAGACCACGGTATCCCGAACGATATCGTCGACCGCTGCGACTGGCTTGTGACCCTTGAATCCGACCCGGAGTACCCATCGTTCAATCTCGCGCAGGCTGCGCTCCTCGTATGCCACGCGATCTATTCCATGCAGCCCATCATGGGCTCCGTTGAGCTTCCTCCGTTTCCGCCCGCGCCCCATCAGGATATGGAGCGTTTCATGGAGAGGGCTGAGGCCGCGCTCGACGGCATTGGATTCTTCCGCGGCTCACAGCGCGAAAACGTCCTGCGCACACTGCGTCGCGTCGTTCGCAACGCCGAGGTGGATACGCAGGAGCTGGCCACGCTCTGGGGCATCTTTGCACAGGTGGACAGACTCGCCCAGGGCCGCCTCAGAACGCTGCCCACGCCGACGTCATCCGACGGCGCCAAGACCTGAGAACGCGACACAACACAACGCGCCGTGTCGCTGCCGATTGCACCGCATCGGTTTGACGGGTAGTGCTCTTCCAGATCAGGAACGTCCCAACCCGGCGCAATCATGCCCGACTTCTCACCCTTCATGCAGTATCCGACGCTCGACGCCGAGAGTCTGCGCGGAACGCTCATCTCGCTGATTCATCAGGAGCCCGCATTGCGAGCTCGGCCACCCGGTGAGCTTGACCGCGCTGTTTCGGATGTCATCGCGGGACAGCTCGTGCCCTCGTCCTCGCGGGTCACTGCCTATCAGCAGGTGATCGCCGGCTTTGTCGCCATGCTGCTGCGTCTGGCGGGAGCCAACCCTTCTTCAATTCTCAATGAGCTGCAGTCACGAGACGTCGACGACCAACTCACGCTCATGAGCAATATTCTCATGCGCATGCTCCCTGACCCGACGTCTCCGGGTAACCAGGCCGACGGGTCGCGCGCCGACACCGACTCCGGCGTGGCTCCACAGGACGAGCTCCACGTATCGACCCCTGGTGAGAACGGAAACAGTAACAGCGCTGCATCGCACGCCCGTATGATGAACGTCGGCGTCAACAAGCACCTTGCGCAGAGCGTCGAACATGCGGTTCCTCTTCGGGCGACCCCCGTCGGCCAGCGACCACCGGCGAGCGAAGCCATGCTCGTTCGCCTCGAAGTGCTTCCGGGTGTCTCGGTCGATATTGATGAATCCATGCAGCGCTTCATGCGCAAACCTGAACGACGCGCCGAAGTCGTGAATGAGTTCGCGGCGCGGCTGGAGAAGTACTTTGGTGGATAATCGCGTGCCCGGGCGCAACCTGCGCGCCCCTTCATCTCTCCTCATGGCCGGCTTCTGCAGCTTACTTTGGTCGGCTGCCGCCTGTGCGCCTCAAACCGGAGACGCCTGCATCGCCAGCACGGAGTGCGGTCCTGGGCAGGTGTGTGACACCACCTCGCCGGGGGGATATTGCATTGAATACGATTGCATCGACAACGGCTGCGCCGAGGAAGCCATCTGCGTGGAGTTCTCTCAGGTAAGCGCCTGCATGCGACGCTGCGACTCGGATTCGGACTGCCGTAACCGCGACGGCTATGTGTGCCGCGACGATGTCGGCTCGGTGCCGTTCTGCTATGTCCCCACTTCGTCGGAAGGCAGCGGCGAGCCCTGATCTGGGCGCCCTGTCGTCGCACATTTGGCAGGGCGGTCGAAGAATCGGCCATGGCGCTTCGATTTAAAATCGCTAGGCTCGCGTTCATGTCGCTGCATTCTCCTCGAAATCGCTCCTCGCCGTCGCGGTGGCTCTGGGCCATTATTGCCAGCGTCGCGGCTCACCTGTCGCTGGCCATCATCGTGGCGTTGTGGCGACTGGGCTCGAATGAAGCGGCCTCGGACGCCTCCGCCAGGGAGCAGGTCGAACGTGAAGAGGCACCAGACGAGGGCTCTCAGACGGCTAATGCGGAAGGCTCTACCCAGCCACCCGAAGCCGATGAGCGCGACCAGCGCCCTGCATTCGAGGTTGTGACCATCGTCGAGAGCGAGCCAAACGACGAGGTCGTCGCTGCGCGTGAACCGGAGACGGCTCCCGACCCACAGCCGGCCCCGGAACCCTCGCCAGAACCCGAATTCGAACCCGAACCCGTGGCAGAGCTTTTGCCTCCGCCGCCAGAGCCGGAACCGACGCTCGTCGAGCCTGAGCCCGAACCTGCTACACCCGAGCCGCCTCGGATTCCCGAGGACATGAATCGGGTGTCGGTCGATCAGGTCGAGTACAACGATGAACTCAATCTGGAGGCCGAGTTCCTCGCCGAGCAGGACAACCGCGTAGAGGAACAGACGATCGCGCAGGACACAGTCTTGTTCGATGAACACGACGAAACGCAGCAGGCCGGCGAAAGCTCGGCTCGCGACGAGAACGCTGGAGACGAGTCGCCGCAAACACCAGCGGCCGCCGATGCCGCTGAAGTCGTCGGCCTTGTCGCGGGCAGCACCACTGCTCAGGGCAGCGCACAGGCGTCCGACGACCGCGCCGCGCAGCCCACCCCGCCCGATGAGGTGCAGCAACCGGCACCCGGCTTACGCTCCACCGAACCACCCCGCGCAGCGGTCGCCGAGAGACCCGAGGTCGCGGGGCAGCCCGAACCCACCGTGACACCGACGGAACCGCTGCCTTCACGCGACGCGACTGCCGACCAATTGCCGAACTCCGAAAACGGCAATGTCGCGCAGCCCGAGACGGCGCCTGCGCCGTTTCAGGCGTTCACCGCAGCAGCCGCTGCGCAACGCGCGGTGGCTGCACAGCAGGCCATCGGTAGCGAGGGGCCGCTGGTTCGGCGCGTGGTTGAGCAGGGCGATGAGGCCTGGCAGGAGGTGTTCGGGGAACGCAACGCACGTGACCGCGAACGCGTCGCGCGTGAAGTCGCGGAAGCCTCTCTCGCCGGCGATCATGAGGGGCGCTGGGAGCGCACGCGCGGCACACTCGAAAACTTCGATGTCCACGTGGCGGCCGGCGCCGAGACGGCTCTGAATACGACATCATCACCTTTTGCAGCTTATATTCATCGGCTGCATAACGAAATTCATCCATACTGGACCGATTATCTGATTCGACTCTCCTTGTCGGAAGGCCCGTCTTCGCCCCTCTCGGATTTGAGTCTGACATGCACGCTCGAATATGTGATTACCCGTGAGGGTGAGGTTGCCGATGTCCGCATTGTTAGTCAGGCGCGGGAGTCATTGTTTACCGCCGAAGCCGTGAATATGCTGTATTCTCTGGGGCCCTATCCGCCGCCACCGGCCGCCATGTTATCCAGCGATGGAAATACCTATATTCACTGGCGCTTTCAGCGTGATAACCGGGCCTGTGGTACCTTCGGGGCGTCGGTTCATTTCCTGCCCGGCGAAGGGCCGGTCGATGAAGGAAAATAATATGCTGCCACGTTCGCTTGCAGAATCATGTCATTGGGCATTCGTTTATCGTTCCGTTGTGGAATGCAGCCGTTTATCCCCGACGGTGCTGAGTGCGATGGTTCTCGTGATCTCTGCGTCGGCCTGCGGGAATGACGACCCCGAGCTCTTCGAACTGGCGGAGCCCGAGATCAACGCAGGTTTCGTACAGGCGTGCGCCGAAGGTTCGTTGCCCGATGCGCTTTCCTTTGTGTGCGAGATGGAACAGCCTGCCGGCTGGTTTGGGTCGGGCTGCGCCAGTGTGACGTCTGCGCTTGATGGCTGCACCAGTAACGGTCAGGCTTATCGGCAGGAATTGTGTAGTCAGTTGGTCTCTCAGTCTGCCTCGGCCATCGCTGTTCTGCGCCGGGTGGATGGCCGGGCCGATGCTTTGCTGGTGCGCGACGCCGAGTTTCGGTTCGGTCGCCCGTTTGACGACGCCATGGACCAGTGGCAGGCAGAGTTCGAGGCGGCTGGTTGTGTGGCCTCGACCCGCACCACAACATTCGATGCCGTCGTCTGGCAGCGCTTCAACTGCGCTGACTGGGTCGGCTACGTCGAGGTGGTCGCCGAATCTGCCGACGTCGTGGCGCTCTGGGTGGGAGCCTCGCGGCCTGGTTCAGTCGAGTGCCTCGTGAATCGGGACGCATGACAGGGCGTGTGGCAAACGTCATGCGCGCACCAGCCTTGCGAACAGGGGCTTCAGCCTTCAGGATGCAGAAGAAGCATTTCTGACTTCCCTCGGGCAATCCATGGCCACCGTTGTTTCTTCCGCACCTCGCATCGAAAATACCTGGGACGCCGACCACGCGCTGAGGCGCATGCTGCGGCAGACCCTCACGCCGGTTGCCATGGAGCGGCTGGTACCCCGCGCCACTGTACTTGGACGGCTGGCTGGGGGGCAGCTGTTTGACCTCGCGCGTGAGGCCGAGCTCAACCCACCCGTGCTGCGTCCCTATGACGTGTACGGAGCGCGCATCGACAAAATCGTGACCTCGCACGCCTGGAACCGGATCACCGACGTCGGTGTCGAACACGGCATCGTGGGCAGCGGACACGATCGCTCGTTCGGCCCCGAAGCGAGGCTCGTACAGCTCGCCCTGCTACATGTGTTCTCACCCTCGTCCGCTTTCGTCATGTGCCCCATGGCCATGACCGATGGCGCTGCCACGTTGCTCACCCCCTATCGCGATGACCCTCGCTTTGACCACGCGGTGCGCCGTCTCACCAGCGATGACCCCGCCTTCGCCTGGTCGAGCGGGCAATGGATGACCGAAATCGAGGGTGGCTCCGACGTGAGCAGAACCAGCACACGAGCGGTGGCCGACGGAGACGCGTGGCGACTTTACGGCACCAAGTTCTTCACCTCGGCCACGACGGCCAACTGCACGCTTGCGCTCGCTCGCCCCGAAGGAGCGCCCGAAGGTAGCAAGGGGCTGTCATTGTTTTATCTGGAGCCCTGGCGCGACGACGGCAGCGCCAACGACATGCGGGTACGCCGACTCAAAGAAAAGCTGGGCACACGCGCCATGCCCACCGCCGAACTTGAACTGGATGGCACGCTGGCCTGGGCCGTCGGCGGTGTTGGTGATGGGGTTCGTAAAATCACGCGCGTGCTCAATATTGCCCGCTACTACAATACCATCGGCGCCGTCAGCATCATGGGTCGCGCGCATCAGATGGCGCTCGCGTTTGCCCGCCTGCGCTCGGCGTTTGGCTCGCCGCTGATTCAGCTTCCGCTTCACGTCGAGACGCTGGCCAATATGCAGGTGCAGTACGAAGGTGCGCTCGCGATCTCGGTGCGTCTGGCCGAGCTACTGGGGAAGGTCGAGCACGACACGGCGACCGAGCACGAGCGCGCGGTCTGGCGGATTCTGACGCCGCTGGCCAAGCTGGGCACCGCGCGCGACTGTGTCGCTGTGGTCAGCGAAGGGCTCGAGGCGTGCGGCGGCAGCGGCTACATGGAAGATAGCGGGCTACCGGTGTTGCTGCGCGACGCGCAGGTATTGCCCATCTGGGAAGGTACGACCAACGTGCTGTCGCTCGACATGTTGCGTGCGTCGGCTCGTGACGGCGCCATGGAGGCGTTGCTGGTCGAGCTGCAGCGCATTGTCGAGCGTTGCGACTCACCAGCTCTGGGCGGTGCGCCTGGCAGCGTACGTCAGGCAATCGCGTCACTTCGGAACGCTGCCGCGTTCATCGCGGGGCAGCCGGGCGAGGTCGTTCAGTCGTCGGCCCGAGCGATCGCGCTGTCGTTCTATCGCACCTACGCCGCAGCTTTATTGTGTGATCACGCACGCTTGCAGGCAGCAGGGCCCGACGCGGCTCGCACAGCGGCGCTCGCCCGACGCTACACCGAACGCGCGCTGGTAGAGCAACTGGATTATAGCGCCGCTCGTCTGGCTGAGAGCGCAGCGCTGCTGCATGCCTAGCCGCGAATGCCCAGGGCAACCTTGAGCACGTCGGCCAGCACGCCGGCGGCGGTCACAGCACCACCAGCGCCAGCGCCCTGCACGATCAGGGGATACTGATTGTAACGCTCGGTGGTGAACGCCACAAATGCTTCGGCGCCACGCAGGCGAGCGGCCGGATGGTCATTGGGCACCGCGACCGGACCCACGCTGACGCGCGCACCACCCTCAGCGTCGAGGTCGATGCGAGCCAGATAGCGGAGGGTTTGATGTTGGGCTTTGAGACTCTCTACGTAGGTCGAGATCGTGCCATCCAGGGCTTCGAGTGTGGCAAATAACTGCTCAACAGAGAGGTTTTGCATTCCGGGAGCGTCAACGAACGGTGTAATCTGCACGTCGGAGAGTTCGAGTTGAAGGCCGAGTTCGCGTGCGAGAATGAGGGCTTTGCGGGCGACGTCGAGGCCGCACAGGTCGTCGCCGGGGTTGGGTTCGGTGTACCCCTTGTCGCGCGCATCACGAACGGCGGCAGACAGCGCGACCCCATTCATGATCTGGTTGGACAGGTACCCGAGCGTTCCTGAAAAGGCGCCCTCAATGAGGTGCACCTTGTCGCCGGTGCGCACGATGTTCTGCAGGGTGTCGATGACGGGCAGGCTCGCGCCCACCGTGGTCTCGTAGTTCCAGGCGCGGTGGTGCTTACGGGCGAGCGCGTCCAGCGCCTCGATGTCGGCACAGGGGATGGTCAGCGGCTTTTTGTTTGCCGCAACCACGTGAATGCCGCGGCGGAAGCACTCTTCGTAGAGCGCCTCCATGCGCGGTGCTGCGGTGCAGTCCACGAGGATCGGGACGGGCATGCGTCGCAGCGTATCGAGCATGGCTGCCATACGCTGTCGGTCGTATTCTTCGGCGAGTCGCACCTTTTCGACAGCATTCTCGGTGGGCACGCCAGCGGGATCGAACAGGGCGCGGGTCGAGTTGGCGACGCCGACGAGGCGAAGCGAGACTGACTGTGAGCGCTCAAGCTCTTTGCGTTGCGAGCTCAGCTGTTCAATCAGGTGAGAGCCGACTGTGCCTGTGCCCATCACAAACAGGCTCACCTGCTGATGCGCCAGATTGAAGGCGGCGTGGACCGTTCTAACCGCCACGGCTGTATCGGGAGCGTCGATCACGCACGAAATGGAGCGCGAGCTTGCGCCCTGCGCGATGGCGCGAATGTTGACGCCGATGAGGCCTAGCGAGTGAAAGAACCGACCCGCGACGTCGGTCGTGAGCCCCATGGACTCTGCGACAAGGGTCAGCAGCGTAACGGGCTCCCGAACGCCGATAGGCTGCATTTCGCCACGATCGAACTCGGCGCGAAGGTCAGCTTCAATGACGTCCTGCGCGCGCTTCGACTGCGCGATGGGCACAACCACCGCCACCGCCTGACCGTGCGCCGACTGGGTGGCCATCCACACGTTGATTCCGGCCTCGTCTAGCGCGCGAAGCACGCGTGCGCCGAGCTGAGCCTCCTGAGAGATGGACACTCGACGCCATTGCAGGTCAAAGAGGGCCAGCTTCTCGAGCGACGTCACGCTGGTGGGGTGGTCAAAGTCCTGTGCGCCAGTGGCGTCCACCACGGTGCCCGCGTCTTCGGGGTGCATTGTGTTGCGGATGCGCATGGGGATGCCCGTCTCAATGAGCGGGATCATCGTGCGTGGGTGAAACACCTTGGCACCAAAGTTGGCGAGCTCAAGGGCCTCCATGTAACTCAGGCGCGACAGCGGGTATGCGTCTGTTACAATGTCCGGGTCGGCCGTCATAACGCCAGAAACGTCGGTCCAACGCACAACTTCTGACGCGCGAAGGCCTCGCGCGAGCAGGGTTGCGCTATAATCAGAGCCGTTACGGCCCAGCGTCGTGGTGCGTCCATCCTCGGTCTGACCCAGAAAGCCGGTACACACGGGGATGCGATCCCCCCACGTCGCGCGAAGCGTATCCAGCGCCACCTGGGTCTTGTCCCATAGCACCGCGGCGTTACCGAAGTTGGCGTCGGTGATGGTCCAGTCGCGCGCGTCCACAAAGACGGCTGGCTGCCCCATCGCATTCAGGATGTCCGTTATCACCGTCGCGCTCAGACGCTCACCAAAGGACATCACCAGGTCCAGCGTCTGGGCCGTCACCTCGCGCACCAGGCTCACACCGTACAACAGGCGTCGCAGCGGCGTCAGCAGCTCCCGCACGGTCGACAGAATCTCGGGACGAACCGCTAAACGGCCTCGCTCGGCCTCCACGCGCTGCAGGCAAATCAGGCCGTTCGTGGTCGCGACCTCGGCGATGCGATCAATGACAGACTCTGCCTTCTCGTACTCGCCGCGCGCGGCGGTCTGAACCGCTTCAATCAGCCAGTCGGTCGTGTCCCCCATCGCAGACACGATCAGCGCAAGCGGTCCTCCGCGACGCTCACGCTCAATCAGGCCCGTGACTCGAAGAAGACGGTCAGGCTGGGCCAGTGACGAGCCACCAAACTTCATGACGCGATACGATTCAACCATGGAACTGTGCCGGTAGCGAGAACAGGAAACCATCTGCGGCACCGGATGGTGCGAGGTGAATGTGTGTAACGGCACCCCCCGTTGTTTGCAATCGAAGTTGCCGCGGAAGCGCCCGCGAAGGCGCACGATTTAGCTGCGCGATCGTCTGAGTATGTCGCGCCCGGGCTGGGTGCCGTTGGCCCGCTTATTGTCTGAGCATGACGCGCCTGCTGTCGTTGGCCCGCTGGCACAGGCGCACGCCATCATGGAGCGCGTACTGCGACAGATGCCGCTGCAACACTCTGCAGTCACTGGGGCGGTGCAGGACACCGCAACGACTGAACGCAACGAGGCCCCGGGGATACGCTCACGACCCGTGTGCGCGCGACGCTGGTTATTGCAACGCCCTGAAAAGTATCGGCTTTAACTGGTCAAACTCGAGAAGGAAGCCATCGTGGCCGTGCTTACTGCGCAGCTCCGCGTACTCTGCACTCAGACCAACATCATGAAGTTGATCTGCAAGAGCTTCCATATGTATAGGCAGGTACAGCGCGTCCGAGTCGATGCCGATGCAAAGGTACCGACCGCGAAGTCGGCGCAGATCCCACGGCTCGACCTCGTTCAGGTGGGGCGGACGTCGCCACATATCGTGGTGATCCATGGCATCGAGTTGGCTGATGTAGGCGCGCGCGTCGAACCGTCGTACCAGCCGCTCGCCCTGATAGGTCAGGTATGTCTGCACCAGATAGGGCTGTTGCGGAGCGTCGTGTGCGAAGCCGGGTACCCGGCCACGACCCTGACGTTGCGTCAGCCCTTCTTCAGCACGATAGGTCATGTGCGCCAGCTGACGCGCGAGCGCCAGACCCTGTTCGGCATCGTGAGGATAGCCCGGATCAGCGAGCAGCGTCTGACGCGCGACGTGGTTGAAGCCAATGATCCACGGCGACGCGCTCTCGCTCGCCGCAATCGGGACGACGCGCTCAAACCGCTCTGGCGCAAGCATGGCCAGACACAGGGTAATCATGCCCCCGACCGAACCGCCAATCACCGCGTGCACCGAACACACGCCTAACGCGTCCAGCGCCTGCAGAATGGCACGCGCCTGATCCCAGGTGGTGATGGTGGCCGGCACATGGTCGCGTCGTGGGGTCCAGGCGCCACGGGTGCCTGGCGCCACGCGCGGCTCCGGCTCGTCTGTGAGCTTCGGAAAATCGCTGTCGGCAGGACCGCTGCTGCCGTAGCAGCTGCCGAGGTTGTTAAAGCAGATGACCCGAAACCGCTGGGTATCCAGCGGCAAGCCCGGCCCACAGACCTCGGACCACCAGCCCCCCTCACCACCCACACGATGGTCACCTGTGAGCGCGTGAACGACGAGCACGGTGGGAATCGACCCGGCCAGAGACACGCCGGCATCGGGAGTGATGGCGGGTCGCGTACGTCGGACCAGCTGCTCGCCTGCGTGGTCCCGCCCCTCCACGCGTTGCGCCCATTCAGCGGGAACACCCGAAGTGAGCCCGGGCGTCGATATCCACCCGTGCATCGTCAGCGAGCGGAGCGAGGCTCCCGCTTCGAGGACAAACGGAGGAAGATGGACTTCGAATTCTGTGCAGAAGGGCATCCGCTCACCACGACAACAGAGGGGCAGGGCGGTGCATACAACGAGGCGCTGCGCAGGGGAACCCCAAGCGCAGGGAGCACAGAAACGACATGGACCTGCACCAGCGCGAACCACGAAACACAAGAGCCCCGGGACCGAAGTTCCGAGGCTCTTAATGGTCGGGCAGACAGGATTTGAACCTGCGACCACTTGCACCCCATGCAAGTGCGCTACCAGACTGCGCCACTGCCCGAAAAGGGTGGAGCGGTTGAATACACCCGCGCCATTTGGTGTGTCAACCGTTTTCTATGCTCGCGTAAGAGGATAGTGCCAACCGTGTACGCTCCCGCACCGGCTGCCAGGTCGCTTCAGCCACCGCCGCCACAGACATCGTCTTCGTCAATGTCGCCATCGCAGTCGTCGTCGAAGCCGTTGCAGCTCTCGCTGCTGGGTATGCAGCCACCGCCGCCACAGACATTGTCTTCGTCAATGTCGCCATCGCAGTCGGCGTCGAAATTGCGGCGACACGCAACACAACGTCGCATATGGGGTCACGCAGGGTTATCGGTGCGATTTTCCCCCCCCACAAAGACGCCCGGAAAGATCGTGCGCGACTTCAGCGGCCGGCGCACCCCGGCTGCTGAACGACGACCACGCGCTGCGCCGCATGTGACGTTCACGCGACTACTCTACGTGCGCCGGTTGCGCGTGCTCCTGCTCCAGCCGGCGCACCTGTTGCACCACCCAGAAATCCAGCCACCAACCCTGGCTACCGTCCGCCGCCCTGCCCACAAAGCCAACGTGCCCACCCTGTTGAGAGACCACAAGCTGTACCGACGGACTCAGCTCATCAGCGTCTGGAACCACGGTCATGGGCATAAACGGGTCATCGGCGGCGTGCAGAATCACGGTCGGCCGCCGCACTCCGGCCAGATACTGCCGCGCGCTGCTGCGGGCGTAATAATCGTCGACCCCTGCAAAACCATGGATCGGCGCCGTTACCGCGTCGTCGTATTCGCGAAACGTCTGGCTGGCCCGTGCGCGGTTCAGGTCAATCACGCCCTCCAGCACCCGCTGTTTGACCTTTACCATGCGACGCAGCGCAAACAGCAGGTACTGCCGATACGCAAACCACGCGCCATCGTCCAGATACGCGGCACAAATCGCCAGATCCAGCGGCGCACACACCGATATCGCACCAGCAAACGGTACAGACTCGCCACCTTCACCCATGGCCTTCAGCAGCGCGTTTCCGCCCAGTGAAAAACCTACCGCGTACAGTTTGCGTGCAGGGTAAGCGGCGCGCAACCGCTCCGCCACCAACAGCAGGTCGCCCGTCTCGCCCGAGTGATACGCTCTCGCCAGCCGGTTGGGTTCACCGCTACATCCGCGAAAGTTCAGCGCCGAAACGCCGTACCCTGTCGCTGACAACGCCTGCACCACCCCCCGAACATACGGTGCGTCCGAGCTTCCACCCAGACCATGCAGCACCAGCACATGCACCGACGCATCGGCCGCGTCCACATGGTCCACATCCAGAAAGTCGCCATCTGCAAGCTCAATACGCTCGCGCCGCCACACCGGTCGAGCTACCCGACGCCAGGAACCCAACACCGTCTGCACGTGCGGATGCGCCAAGAGAACCGGGGCACGAAATGGCATATTCTTCATGGGGTTTCGGTGAGCGAGGCATCGTCATGCCAGCCACAGCACACCGTTGCAAGCAAACGTACGGACGGTCACCCAAGAACCTGAGACCCTGCAGGCTGCACCACCAGCGGGTACACGAAAATGGTGTTTCCTGACGATGGACATCGCCGCCGCGACCCACACAATCTTTCAGGGCGGAATGACGCGTGAAGAACAGGAATAATTTTCGTGGGCATTTTTACGCGCAGCCGACTTTTCGGTTACTCGTCGCTGCCATCCAGAGACAAGAGCCACATTTCCAGCTGCGTCAGCTCAACGTCGGTCAACTGCGATGTGACACCGTGCTGGTCGGACGCATTTCGCGTCGTCAGTACGTCGCGCAGGCGGGTCGCTGAACCGTCGTGTAAATAAGGCCAGGAATTATAGAGCTCATACAGTGTGGGTGTATCAATGCCAGGCAGTATACCGCCCAGCCGTTGTCCGCTCGACTCACGCAGTGTGCCCACGTCGTGCAACAACGGCTCGCCCGGCGCCACAAAGCGGCTATCCGTCAGATGCGCGCCGCTGTGGCAGTTCGTGCAACCCAGCTCGGGCGACTCAAACAAAACACGCCCAGCTTCGGCGTCGGGCGTCAGGCTGCCGTCCGCCTGTCGCCAGGGGCTGCGCGGATAGTCGGTCAGCGAGGTCACATAGGCCGCCAGTGCATCCAGATCTGCGCTAAAGCCAGCCT
>Ga0169931_10001305_pt1 | contig 41142 bp, 39 predicted proteins | sample Kivu_15m_20L_FD_129675 | JGI IMG/M metagenome (GOLD analysis project Ga0169931, IMG submission 129675) | Freshwater microbial communities from Lake Kivu, Western Province, Rwanda to study Microbial Dark Matter (Phase II) - Kivu_15m_20L... | ecosystem: Environmental > Aquatic > Freshwater > Lake... | reverse complement strand
GACGACGGCCTGCGGGTCGACACCCTGCTGGGTGGCGACGTCGCGCAGCGTGCTGCCGCTCTGCAGGGCGGTGCGGAGCGCTGCGGCGTCGAGGCCGAGCACCTCGGCGAGCGCCTCACCACCGGGACCGCCGTGGCGGCCGCCGACTACGGCGCCGTTGCCGCTGTCGGCACCGGCGAACGCGGGCAGGACGACGGCGGCGCCGGCGATGGTGCCGCCGGTGATGGCGGCGCCGAGGGCGAGGGTTGCAAAGGACTTGCGCATCGGGGTTTCCTCGTGGAGGTCGTGGACCGGTCGATCCGGTACCGGGAAAGCATCGGCGCCGTCGGTAAGGAGTGTCGCGGGTCGAGGTAAGGGATCGGTGTGAGCCGTGGCGGCGGTCAGGCGTCGGCCGCCGACGGACCGAGGGTGATCCCCACCACCGCACCCCCGTCGGGGTGGTTCGCCGCGACCGCCCGGCCGCCGTGGGAGGTGGCCACCTGCTGCACGATCGACAGGCCGAGCCCGGATCCGGGGAGGGTCCGGGCCGTCACGGAGCGGTAGAACCGGTCGAAGATCCGAGGCAGGTCCTCGTCCGCGATGCCCGGCCCGTGGTCGCGCACCGTGACCGATCGTCCGTCGAGCGTGATCTCGACGGGGGTGCCGGCGGGAGAGAACTTCGCCGCGTTGTCACAGAGGTTGGTGACCGCTCGTTCGATCGAGCCGGGTCGGCCGATGAGGAGTGCCCCGCGACCGGCGACGGTGAACGGCCGACCGTGGCGACGCGCCGCCCGGTCGGCGACCCGTTCCACGATGTCGTCGAGGGCGACGGCGACGGGGGTCTCGCCGTCGCGGCCTTCGGCGGCGAGCTGCACGAGCTCTTCCACGAGCGTGCCGAGCTCGGCGAGCTCGCTGCGGAGGTCGCCGACGAGGGCGCTCCGCCGGTCGGCGTCGAGGTCGGGGAACCGGTCGAGGACGTCGAGGTTCGTGCGCAGGCTCGTCAGCGGGGTCCGGAGTTCGTGTGCGGCGTCCTGCACCAGGCGCTGCTGGTCGGCACGGGCGCGGGTGAGCGCCTCGAGCATCGAACGGAACGACCGGGCGAGGCGCCCGGTCTCGTCGCGGCGGCCCACGTCGACGCCGTCGGGGTCGACCGCGGTGACGTCGCCCGCGTCGGCGATCTCCTCGGCGGCGTGCGTGAGTCGTTCGAGGGGGCGGGCGGTCCGTCGGGCGGCGAGCCACCCGAGCGTCGCCGCGGCCACCACGATCGCCGCGCCGAGGAGGGCGAATCGGCGACGGAGCTCGCTTAGCACGCGTTCGTCACCCTGGGTCGAGACGGCGAGCTGCGCGGCACCCCCGCCGACGAGGCCGACCGTGCGGATCCGGTACGGCTCCCCGTCGACGGTCGCACTGCGCGTGGTGGCGGCCGGTCGCCCCGATGTCCCCGACGCCGCGATGCGACGGTCCCGGTCGGTCACGGGAAGGTCGGCGCGGTCGGCCGCCCGCACGACGGTCCCGTCCGCATCGAGGAGCTGCAGCTCGGTGTCGGACCGCACGAGCTCGGCGACCCCGCCCCTCGCTGCGGCGCCCCGCATCGCGCGGCCGGGGCGTTCCGTCTCGGCGAGGAGACGGCCGACGGCGGGGAGGAGTGCGGTCCGCTCGGCGAGGGACCGGTCGGTCTCCGCGAGGAGCCGGTCCGCCACGGACCGGTAGGCGATCACCGTGGTCGCCCCGACGGTGAGCGCGGCGACGGTGGCGAGGATCGCGGCGAGCCGCCACCGGAGGGTCACGACGGTCGCAGGGTGTAGCCGACCCCGCGCACGGTCTGGATGAGCCGTTCCTCGCCCGCCTCCTCGGTCTTGCGACGCAGGTAGCCGATGTAGACGGCGAGGTTCTTCGAATCGGGGCCGAAGTCGTAGCCCCAGATGCGGTCGTAGATCGTGGACGCGTCGAGCACGATGCCGCTGTTGCGGGCGAGGAGCTCGAGCAGGTCGAACTCGGTCCTCGACAGCTCGACCTCGCGGCCTCCCCGCCACACCCGCCGTCCGGCCGGGTCGATCCGCAGGTCGGCGACCGTGATCCCGTCATCGGGCTCCGCCGAGTGGTTGCGACGCAGGAGCGCCCGGATCCGGGCAAGCAGTTCGTCGAGGGCGAACGGTTTCGGGAGGTAGTCGTCGGCGCCGGCGTCGAGGCCGGAGACCCGGTCGGGGATCTCGGCGCGGGCGGTGAGCACGAGGATCGGGGTGCGGTCGCCTTGGGAACGCAGGCGGCGACACGCCGACAGACCGTCGAGGCGCGGCATCATCACGTCGAGGACGATCAGGTCGGGGTGCACCTCGGCGACCGCGGCGAGCAACGCCTCGCCGTCGCCGACCGCGTGCACCCGATAGCCCTCGAGGTCGAGTGCCCGTTCGAGTGCCGTGCGCACCGCACGGTCGTCCTCGGCGACGAGGATGAGCGGCGTGCCGTCGACGGTCACGGCCGCCCACCGAGTGGTGCGGGGTAGGTGCCTGCGGCGACTTCGGCGGCGATGGCGGCACGCACCTCGGCGGCGTCGCTCGCGTAGGTGACGCCGTGCCACACGGCGTCGGTGCGGTGCACCCGGACGGTCGCGCGCCCCTGGTCCGCGAGCGTGCCGAGCACCCCGGGGAGGATGAACTCGGCGTCCTCGGTGGCCTCGTCCCGGAACGACGCCCACGCGGTGGCGAGCTCGTCGAGGATCGAGGGTTGCAGGCCGAGCAAGTTCATCGACACGGGACGGTCGTCCTCGAGCACGACGGGGCGGCCTCCGGCCTCGCCGTGGATGCGGCCGTCCGATCCTCGTGCGATCGCCGCGGTCTCGACGAGGTCGGCGAGGTTCCCCGCGGCGTCGACGGTGCACACCCCGCGGGAGACGGTGCCGCCCGGGGAGAGCGTCGCGGCGAGCCGGTATGCGACGAGGTGGTGTTCGGTGGCCGCGGCCGGTGCCCGCAGCGCGTCCGCGAGGACCTCGAGTCCCCGGCGGCCGTAGAAGTCATCGGCGTTCACCACCCCGAAGGGTCCGTGGAGTTCGGTGGCGGCGGCGAGCACGGCGTGCCCGGTGCCCCACGGCTTGGGGCGGGTCGGGCCGAACCGGTCCTGCAGGACGAGGGCCGCGTCGAGGTCGTCGCCGTGGATTGCACGGAGGTGCTCGGTGACGGGGTCGACGAGGTCGGTGCGGACGACGAGGACGAACCGTTCGAAACCGACGAGGCGGGCGTCGTGGATCGTGTAGTCGAGTACCGCTTCGCCGTGCGGGCCGACCTCGGCGAGCTGCTTCGTGCCGCCGAAGCGTGATCCGAGCCCGGCGGCGAGCGCGACCAGGGTGAGGGGCGGCGACAACACGGTCGCAGCCTATGGCGCCTACCGCGAGCGTTCGGTGGGTTCGATCCAGCGGGTGAACACATCGGCGCAGCGTGCGAGCTCGTCGAGGGTCACGAACTCGACGGCCTTGTGCGCGTCGTCGATCGATCCGGGCCCGAACACCACCATGTTCTCCGCGAACCCGTGGTAGCGGAGCGCGTTCGTCCCGTACGGCGCGACCTCGGGGGTGGAGCCCGCCCAGTCGGCGATCCGTCGCACGAGCTCGGAGTCGGGTGACTGGTAGAACGCGCCGGTGCCGAGGTAGGTGCGGGTGAAGGTCACGGGCAGGGGGCAGGACCGTTCGATGAGCGCGGCGAGCTCCGCCGCGACCACCTCGTTGTCCTCGAAGGGGACGACCCGCCGGCCGACGGTGAGCGTGCACCGGTCGGGGACGACGTTGCCGCCCGTGCCGCCGTTGACGAGCGTGACGGTGAGCGTGCCCCGCCCGACCTCGGTGTCGGCGTCGAGGGTCTGCAGGCGCCGGTGCTCCTCGTCGAGGGCGACGATCAGGTGCGCCGCGGCGGTGATGGCGTTGCGGCCGAGGTGCGGGGTCGCCGAGTGCGCGGAGGCGCCCGTGATCTCCACGTCGAAGCTGACCCCGCCCTTGTGGCCGTAGATCGGGGCGCACATCGTCGGTTCGGCGACGATCAGGTCGGTCGGTCGCAGGCCACGGGCCTCCGCCCAGGTCCGGAACCCTTCGGCGCCGATCAGGCCACCGGCCTCCTCCGACACCGTGCCGACGAGGACGAGGTTGTGCCGTGGGGCGAGTCCCTCCGCCCGCGCGGCCTCGAGCACGGCGAGCATCGTGCCCATCGACGCCTTCGTGTCGACCGCGCCGCGGCCGTACACCCGGCCGTCGGCGATTCGTCCGTCGAAGGGGTCGCCGGTGCAGTGCTCGACGGTGACCGTGTCGGTGTGGGAGTCGAGGACCAGCCACCGGTCGGTGCGACCCTCCCAGATGCCGTAGACGTTCGGCCGACCCGGTTCGATCTCGTGGAGTTCGACGGTGTCGGCGCCGAGTTCCCGGAACCATCCGGCGAGCGCCTGGGCGTACTGCTCCTCACCGCCGGGGCCGCTGCGCGGGCCGGCGTGCTGGGGGTTCACGCTCGGGATGCGGACGAGGCGACCCACCCAGCTCGCGAGGTGCTCGGCGTCGGTGATCATCGACGGAGTCTCGCATCCCGGTGGGCGGCGCGCCCGGCCGGAGGCCGGTCAGTCGAAGGTGTTCGGCCCGTAGTGGTGCTGCCAGTCAAGCTGGTCGTCCGGTGGGAGCAGGTCCACCACCGGGGTGAGCAGTTCGACGAGACGTTCGGTGCGGGCGGCGCCGAGGTGGTCCCACGGTGCCCGGTCCAACCGGTCCGTTCGTTCCTCGATCGCCGCTCGCCCGGCGCGCCCCGCGGCGGTCGCCCGGCCCGATGCCTCGACCCAGCCGCGCACGGCGAGTCGCTCGCGGGCGGCGGCGGCCTCGTCGGGCGTCCAGCCCGCTTCGCCACCGATCCAGTCGGCGGGGGCTGCGTCGACGGCGACGTGGGAGACGACCGCCTCGCACCCGTCGAGTTCGGCGTCGGCGAGGGCGATCACGTGCGCGCCGGACCGGTGCTCGCGCAACACCGTGCACCCGTGCCAGAGCTGCAGGTGCGGTTCGTCCGGCCACGGGAGGCCCGCCCAGCCGGCGAAGAGCGGCTTGCCGAGCGGGCGGCCGCCGTCGACCGCGGCGCGGACGAGCGCCGCGGCCTCGGTGATCCCCGGGTCGTCGAGGCGGTCCCCGTAGCGACGCCGGAGCACGGCGTCGACACCCCGGTAACGGGCGTCGAGGACGGCGGCCGGGTCGGTGAGGCTCCACGCGTCGGGAAGCGCCCGACGGACGCGGCTCGGGGCGAAGTAGAAGAACACCGCCTCGGCGGCGTCGGCACCGATCGCGCCCATCGGTGCGGCGCGGGACGCGAAGTACGTCATCCAGAAACCCTTCAGCCCGGCGGCTGCGGCGGTCTCACGCGGTTCGGCCTCGAGGTAGAAGCAGGCGTGGAAGCGTTCCGTGAGCTCCCACATGCGCCGGGCGGTCGAACGGTCGGATGCGTCCATCGCAGGGACGGTAGCGTGCGCCCCATGCAGCACAACGACGATCGTCCGGTCTCCGTCGTCACCGGCTCGAACTCCGGGATCGGGCGGTCGACGGCGGTCCGCCTCGCCGTCGGCGGACACCGGGTGTTCGCCACCATGCGTGACACGGGGCGGGCCGACAAGGTCCTCGAACTCGCCGAGCGGGCCGGTGTCGCCGTGGAGCCGATCACGCTCGACGTGAGCGACGACGCGTCGGTTCGGGAGGGCATGGCCGAGATCCTCGACCGTGCCGGCCGGGTCGACGTGCTCGTGAACAACGCGGGCATCGGCTACAACGCGGTGACCGAGGACCTCGACCTCGACCGCTGCCGTGAGGTGTTCGAGGCGAACTTCTACGGGATCGTCCGGTGTTCGCAGGCGGTGTTGCCGGGCATGCGCGCCCGCGGCAGCGGCCACATCAGCAACGTGAGCTCGGTGACGGGTCGGTTCGCCGCGCTGGCCCAGGTGGCCTACAGCGCGTCGAAGTTCGCGGTCGAGGCGCTCTCGGAGTCGATGGCGCAGGAGCTCGTTTCCTACGGAATCGGCGTGTCGATCATCGAACCGGGGATCACCAGGACGGCGATCATGGCGAAGAACGCCGATTCGCCGGAGGGCACCGTGTACGACTGGGCGTACCGGCGCGAGTTCGCGTTCTACGCGGCGGGGTTGCGCGACGCCGTGTCGCCCGACGTGGTCGCGGACACGATCTGGGAGGCGGTCACCACGTCGACGCCGAAGCTCCGGTGGCGCTGCGCGTGGGGGGCCGACGAGCTGGTGCTCGGACGGGCGAAGATGTCCGACGAGGACTGGGTGTCGCTCGGTGCCTGTGCCGACGACGAGGCCTACGCCGACCGGTTCCGGGAGCTGTTCGGCCTCGACATCAGCCCGAGCTGAGGTCGCCCCCGAGCGGTGGCGACGGCGGAAGGTCGGCCAGGAACCCGAGGGTGAGGTCGGCGACGCGGTCCGGGTCCTCGACGTGCGCGAAGTGGCCGAGTCCGTCGAGTTCCACGAGGCGGGCACCCGGCGGGAGCAGTCGGCGGAGGTCGTCGACGGTCGGCTGGCCGGCGATCGGCTCGGCGACCCCGGCGACGAGGGCGAGCACCGGGCAGGTGAGCGCGCCGAGCAGCGTGCGCGAGTGCTCGATCGGTGACGGGTGCGGCGCATAGGGGAACGCGGCGCCGTCGATCTTCCAGCGGTAGGTGCCGTCGTCGTCCCGCACGGCACCGACGTCGACGAGGTTACGTTGCCAGCCCGCGTCGACCCGTGGTGAGGTGGCGGCCCGCCGGTCGGCGAGCTCGTCGCGGGTGCCCGGCCGGGGGGAGCGTCCCCGTCGACGGGCGTCGAGCCAGCGGGTCATCGTCGCGACGACGTCGTCCTCGACCGACCAGCGCCGGGCGAACCCGTCGATCAGGGTGAGCGAGGCGACGAGGTCGGGGCGGGCGACGGCGACCTCGATGGCCAGCACGCCGCCCTTGGAGTGGCCGACGAGGTGGTGCGGTCCGTCGCCGAGCGCCTCGAGGAACCGGATCGTGTCCCGCACGTCGGCCGCCCACACGTACAGCTCGGCGCGTGCCGAGTCGCCGTGACCGCGCTGGTCCCAGGAGACCACGTGGTGGCCGCCCTGCGCGAGCAGCGGGGCGAACCCGTCGAAGCTGCGGGCGAAGTCGCCGCCGCCGTGTACGAGCACGACCGGCGGGTCGCCGGGTCGACCCCAGGCGTGCACCGTCAGCGGGATCGGGGTGGCGACGGTCGTGGTGCGGACCACGGGGTCATTTCCGGGCACGGCGCCCATGGTGGCACGCTGGTCGCATGGGGGCGGGTGCGGTCGACCGGCTGGCGTACGAGGTGCTCGAGGGCCGGGGGCCGGTGGCGCTGTTCTGCGGCGGACGGTTCACGACCCGGTCGTACTGGCGGCGCAACGTCGAGGTGCTCGCCGCGCACTGCCGTCCCGTGGTGGTGGAGCCGTGGGGCCACGGACACTCGCCGAGCCCCACCGACGCGGCCCGCTACCACCCCGACGTCTACGTCGAGGAGTTCGACCGCATCCGGAGCGACCTCGGCGTCGACCGGATGGTCGTGGTCGGGCAGTCGATGGGCGGGGCGCTCGCCCTTCGCTACGCGATCGCCCATCCCGGGCACGCGCTCGCCGTGGCGTTCACGAACGCCATGTCGGCGTTCCAGGAGGCGTCGGCATGGGAGCGCCGCAGCCGGGCCGCGGCGGTCGAGGCGGAGCGTCTGCTCGCCCCCGACGGCCGGGCGTTCCTCGACGCCGACCCGTTGAACCCGGCGCGAAGTCGTCGCCTCGAGGGCGCCCACCGTGCTGCGCTCGAGGCGGAGTGGGCGCTGCACGATCCGTTCGGCCTGGCGATGGGCTACCTCCATACGGTGCCGAAGTTGCCCGTCCGTGATCGCTTCGCCGAGCTGGCGGCGGCGGGGTTCCCGGTGCTGCTCGTGCACGGCACCCGCGAGGAGCCGTTCGCGCCGATGGCGGCGCTGGCGCGTTCGCTGCTGCCCTCCCTCGAGGTGGTGACCGTCGATGCGGGGCACGCGACGAACCTGCACGGCGCCGAGGTGTTCAACGCTGCAGTCGCCGAGCTCCTGCAGCGCGTCGGCTGAGCGGGGCCTACGATCGGCGGCCGTGACCGACGAAGCCGTCCAGCCCACCGTCGACCCGGCCCGCGCCCAGGCGTTCGTCGGGACGATGACGAACATCATGAACGGTGGCGCGCTCGCCCTCATGTGCAGCATCGGCCACAAGACCGGCCTGTTCGACACGATGGCGACCCTGCCACCGTCGACGTCCGCGGAGATCGCCGCCGCCGCCGGTCTGCAGGAGCGCTACGTGCGGGAGTGGTTGGCGGCGATGACCGTGGGTGGGGTCGTCGACCACGACGAGGCGACGGCGACGTTCCACCTCCCACGCGAACACGCCGGGCTCCTGACCCGTGCGGCCGGGCCGTTGAACCTGACCACGTTCTGCCAGTACGTCGGCCTGCTCGGGCAGGTCGAGGACGAGGTCGTCGAGGCGTTCCGCAACGGTGGGGGCGTGCCGTACGACCGCTATCCGTCGTTCCAGGCGCTCATGGCGGAATCGAGCGGGCAACGGTTCGAACGGACGCTCGTGCGACAGATCGTCCCGATCCTCGGGCCGGTCGGCGAGGCGCTCGCCACGGGCATCGACGTCGCCGACGTGGGGTGCGGCAGCGGCCGGGCGATGGTGATCCTCGGTGAGGCGTTCCCGGCGAGCCGGTTCGTCGGCATCGACATGTCCGAGACGGGGATCGAGCGGGCCCGGGGGCTCGCGGCGGAGCGCGGCGTCGCGAACGTTCGCTTCGAGGTGCACGACGCCGCAGCGCTCCACCACGACGCCGACTTCGATCTCGTCACCACCTTCGACGCCATCCACGACCAGGCGCACCCCGACACCGTCCTCCGGGCGATCTTCGAGGCGGTGCGGCCGGGGGGCACGTACCTGTGCGTGGAGCCGAGTGCGTCGAGCCACCTGCACGAGAACCTCGACCTGCCGATGGCGCCGCTGCTGTACACCGTGTCGACGATGCACTGCATGACCGTGTCGCTCGCGTACGGCGGCGAAGGGCTCGGCGCCGCCTGGGGTTCCCAGGAGACGGTGCGGCGCCTCGAGCGGGCGGGGTTCGTGGGCGTGCGGATCGAGCGGGTGCGCGACGATCGGTCGAACACCTACTTCGTCGCCCGCCGCCCCGACTGATCGTCGCTGCGTCCAGCGAGCCAGTCGGCCTCGGCGCGACCGAGCGGGGTCGAGGGTCCGGCGTCGACCCACGGCCACAGTTCCTCGGCGATGCGCCGCCAGTTCGCGGTCGCACCGATGCGTCCGAGGAGGGCGTACAGGCCGAGGTTGATCCGCTGCACGAGCACGAAGCTCGCCGGGAGGGTGGTGTGGCGGGTGACGGGACTCTGCGCGTTGAAGGTCTGCCGGACGGTCGCCGACGCGTACTCCGGAGTGATCGTGTAGGGCTCGGCGTCGCGGACGAACCGGTAGAAGTGGCTGTAGAACTCGGCGACCTCGTCGTCCTCGACGGGAGCCGACCGGGCGAGCAGCCCGGCGTCCTCGACGGACCGGCGGAACGCGGCGGGATCGTGGTCGATCACCATCGTCGAGATCATCGCCCGGAACCGGGCGAGCTCGTCGTCGGCGAAGTTCCGCACGAGGCCGAAGTCCAACAGCGTGATGCCCCCACCCGGCCGGAACAGGTAGTTGCCCGGGTGCGGGTCGGCGTTGAACGCGCCGAGCCGGTAGAGGCTCCGGAACACGAAGCGGAACAGCGCCTCGCCCGTACGGTTCCGCTCGTCCTCGGACCAGGTGAGCATCTCGGCGAAGGAAGCCCCGGTGGCGAGCTCGGTGGTGAGCACCCGTGCCGTGGAGAGGTCCGGATGCACGGTGGGCACGTGCAGGAACGGGTGGCCGGCGAAGAACCGGGCGAACCGCATCTGGTTCGCGGCCTCGAGCCGGTAGTCGAGCTCCTCGGCGATCCGGGCGCGGAGCTCGTCGGTGATGGGCCCGGGATCGAGCCCGGGGAAGACGAGTCGCAGCGCCCCGAACAGCAGGTCGGCGTTGCCGAGGTCGGCGGCGATCGCGTCGGCGACCCCGGGGTACTGGACCTTCACGGCGACGGCTCGGCCGTCGCGGGTGACGGCACGGTGGACCTGGCCGATCGACGCGGCGGCGATCGGCACGGGATCCCACCGGTCGAACAGCTCGTCGGGGTGTGCGCCGAGCTCACGTTCGATCTCGGCGGCGGCGAGGTCGGGCGACATGGCCGGGGCGTCGGCCTGGAGTGTGGCGAGCGCGTCGCGGACCGGTGCGGGCAGACCGTCGTCGAGGTAGCTCGCCATCTGACCGATCTTCATCATGGCGCCCTTCATCTGCCCGAGCGTCCGGGCCACCTCGTCGGCCGTGCGGAGCTGCAGCTCGGCGGTGAGCTCGGCGCGTCGCGGCGCCGACGCGAACACCGTGCGCGCGCGGTGCAGCGCCACCGACCGTCCGACGCGCCCGCCGAGCCCGACGAGCTGGGCGTTCCGCTCGGCCCGTCCCGTGGTGCTGACGGGGCCACGCGATGCGCGGCGTCGGCGGCGCCACTGCGCGGTCGCCGCGGTGCCGCCGCCGACGCCGACGAGGACGAGGAGCCAACGGAGGCGACGGCCGGGGCGGGCAGGCATCGCCGCCCGACGCTACGACGACGTCGGAACGAAAACGCAAGACGGCGGCCCCGAAGGGCCGCCGTCAAGAGGTTTCGCCGACCGTCGGTCAGCGGACCACGATCACTTCTTGGCGGTCGTGGTGGTCGCCGCCGCGGTCGTCGCGGTGGCGCCGGCCTTGGTGGTCTCGGTCGCGCCAGCCTTGGTGGTCTCGGTGGTCTCCTTGGTGTCCGAGTCGCTGCTGCACGCGGTGGCGACACCGGTGAGGAGCAGACCGGCGAAGAGGCCACCTGCGATGCGAAGCTTGAGATCCATTGTGAACTCCTTGGAATCGTTCCCCGAACGGCGACGCCGGCTGGCGCAACCGCTGTCGTTTCGCCGGCCAGGAAGCAGGCGAGGGAAGACTACCGCCTCGGTCCCGTCGTCGCGCGTCCAGTAGGGCGTGACGTCGGTCACGCGTGGCCCGACCGGGACATCGACCCCACCCGTGCGGTCGTGTGTGCGAACGTGGTCGGGTGCGGCACTGGCTCGTGAAGACCGAACCCGACGTGTTCTCCATCGCCGACCTGCGCGTACTCGGTCGGTCGCCGTGGGACGGTGTGCGGAACTACCAGGCCCGCAACTCCATGCGCGACGACATGCGACTCGGTGATCCGGTGCTCGTGTACCACTCCAATGCGAAGCCGCCCGCACTCGTCGGCCTCGCGGAGGTGGTGCGGGAGGCCTACCCGGACCACACGAGCTGGGACCCCGAGTCGTCGTACCACGACCCCGCCTCGACCCCCGAGGACCCGAGGTGGTGCATGGTGGACATCGGTTGGGTCGAGACCTTCGGACGGGAGGTCCCCCTCGACGAGCTGCGGTCCCACGCCGACGGCGCACTCGCCGACATGCCGCTCGTCGGGAAGTCCCGGCTCTCGGTACAACCGGTCACCCCCGAGCAGTTCCGGTTCCTCTGCGACCTCGCCGGTGCCCGCAGCGTCACGCCGACGGGCCGCATCCGCAGGCGCCGGTCGTGAGCACGCCGACCGCGGGCCCGGGGCTCGACTCGACGCGCGCCTGGGCGGTTGCGGGGGCGGCGTTCGTCGCGAACGCCATCGGCTTCGGCACCACGTACTCCTTCGGGGCGTTCTTCGCCGACATGTCGGCGGAGTTCGGCACCGGTCGGGGCTCCACCGCCGTCGTGTTCTCGATCACCCTGCTGTTCTTCTTCGGGTTCGGCGTGGTGTCCGGCCCGCTCGCCGATCGGTACGGGCCGCGTGTCATGGTGGTCGTCGGAGGGGTGCTGTTCTGCTCCGGCCTGCTCGCAACGTCCGTCGCGCCGAACATCGTCGTCGGCTACCTCACCTACGGGATCGGTGTCGGCGTCGGCTGCGGATGCTGGGTGACCCCGGTGCTCGCCGCCGTCGGCGGGTGGTTCCAGCGCCGTCGGGTGCTCGCGCTCGGGGTGACGGCGACGGGCAGCGGGCTCGGCACGCTCGTGCTGTCACCGCTCGCCGCCCGGCTGATCGACCTCTACGGCTGGCGGCAGGCGTACGTGATCCTCGCAGCGGTCGGCGCCGTCGGGCTGACCGCGGCGGCGGTCGCCGTCCGACCCGCCCCCGGCGCCCGGCCGACCGGTGGCGCCGGCGCCCATCTCCGCCGGGCGAGCGCCACGTCGGCGTTCCGGCTGCTGTGGATCGCCGGCCTGTTGATGTCGGTCGGGTTGTACGTGGCGTTCGCGTTCGTGGTCCCCTTCGCGAAGGACGCAGGGATCGCCGCGCAACCGGCGGCGCTGCTCGTCAGCGTGATCGGCGCGTCGAGCATCCTCGGTCGGCTCGGGCTCACGTCGTTGAGCGGCCGCATCGGCCCGGTGCGCCTCTACCAGCTCTGCCTCGCGGCGCAGCCCATCGCCTACCTGGTGTGGCTCGTCTCCGGCGGCCGGTACCCGCTGCTCGTCCTGTTCGCCGCGCTGCTCGGGATCACCTACGGGGGGTTCGTCGCTCTCGGGCCGGAGGTGATGGTGCACCTGTTCGGCGCAACCGGTCTCGGCGGGTTGATCGGGTTGAACTTCCTCGGCGCCGGGCTCGGCGGCCTGATCGGCCCCATCGGCGCGGGCACGCTCGCCGACCTCACCGGCGGACGGACGGTGCCGATCGTCGCCGCCGTCGTCGTCACGACCACCGCCGCCGTGCTGATGTCCTTCGTCCGGGAGAGCTCCCCGCCGGCGACGGCCGACTGAGCCTCCCGGGTCACTCGCCCCGGAAGACCGGGGTCCGCTTCTCGAGGAACGCGTGCGCGGCCTCGGCGCAGTCGCTGCTGCCCAGGGTCGCCACGATCCGGGTCGTCTCGATGTCGAGGTGCGCGCCGAAGTCGAGCCCGGCGGCGTCGTTCACGTTCGCCTTCAGCCCCATGAGGGCGAGTGGGGCCTTCGCGGCGAGCCGTGCGGCCCGGGCGTGCACGGCGTCGAGGAACCCGTCGTCGTCGAGCACGTCGGTCACGACGCCGAGCTCCGCGGCCCGTGCGGCGTCGAACCGGTCGGCGAAGAACAGCAGCTCCTTCGCCCGGGCGGGGCCGACGGCACGGGGCAGCAGCCAGGTCATCCCGAAGTCGCCGGAGAGCCCGGCGTTCACGAACGCCGTCGTGAAGAAGGCCGAGCGCGCCGCGTAGCGGAGGTCGCACGCCATCGCCCACGACATGCCCCCGCCGGCGCACGCGCCGTTCACGGCGGCGATGGTCACCTGGGGCATCCCGTGGAGGAGTTCGGAGGTGCGGGTGAGCATGCGCACCTGGCGCACCCGTTCGAGCCGTGGGACCCGCGCCGCGCCGCCGGACGACCCGATGTCGACGAGGTCGCCGCCGGCGCTGAACGCCCGCCCGGCACCGGTGAGCACGACGACGTGCACCGACCGGTCCTCGGCAACCCGTTCGAGGTGGCCGAGCGCCGCCTCGAACACTGCGGTGTTCTGGGCGTTGAGGCGATCGGGGCGGTTGATGGTGAGGGTGGCGATCCCCTCGGCGATCTCACAGAGCACGGCGTCCACCCGGGCAGTCTGCCCCAGCGGGAACTACACTGCGGCCGCATCCGGCGTGGGGGAGCGGCGGGTGAGGAGACGAGGGGGCAGACCATGGCCGATCTGGTGATCCGACGGGGAACGTTGGTCGACGGGACCGGTGCGCCGGCCGTCGAAGGCGTCGACGTGGCGCTCGAGGACGGACGCATCACCGAGGTCGGGCGCGACCTCACGGTCCGCGGCCGTCGTGAGATCGACGCCGACGGTCTGCTCGTCACGCCCGGCTTCGTCGACGTGCACACCCACTACGACGGCCAGGCCACCTGGGACCCGTTGCTCACGCCGTCCGCCTGGCACGGCGTGACGACGACGGTCATGGGCAACTGCGGGGTCGGGTTCGCCCCGGCGAAGCCCGAAGAACGGCAGTGGCTCATCGAGCTGATGGAGGCGGTGGAGGACATCCCCGGCTCCGCACTCGCCGAGGGCATCGCCTGGGAGTGGACCGACTTCGACGAGTACCTCGACGCGCTCGGGCGTCGCCGCTGGACGATGGACGTCGGCACCCACGTGCCGCACTCACCGGTGCGGGCGTTCGTGATGGGCGAGCGCTGCTTGCGCGGCGACCCCACCGCCGAGGACCTCGCCGAGATGTGCCGCATCGTGCAGGACGGCGTGCGGGCCGGGGCGCTCGGGTTCTCGACGTCGCGCACGATGCTGCACCGCACGAAGGACGGTGAGCCGGTACCGGGCACCTTCGCCGGGTCGGAGGAGCTGCGGGCGCTCGGTCGCGCCGTCGCCGCCGGTGGCTCGGGCGTGTTCGAGGTGGCGTCGGACATGGGCATCGGCGGAGCGTTCGGTGACGACATCGACTGGATGGCGGCGTTGTCGATCGAGACCGGGGTGACGGTCACGTACGCGCTCATCCAGAACGACCGGGAGCCGGACGCGTGGCGGGACGTGCTCGCCCGTTCCGCCGCCGTGTCGGAGGCCGGTGGCCGGGTCGTCGCCCAGATCGCCGGCCGCCCGGCCGGCATCCTGATGGGGCTCGAGACGAGCCTGCACCCCTTCAAGGCGCACCCGACCTACACGAAGATCGCCGACCTGCCGCTCGAGGCCCGGGTCGCCGAGATGCGCAAGCCCGAGGTGAAGGCGGCGATCCTCGGGGAGAACACGCGCTGGCGCAGCGGCTTCAACTACGACGTCGCACACGGCTTCCACAAGATGTATCCGCTCGGCGGTCGGCCCGACTACGAGCCGTCGCCGGAGAACTGCATCGCCGAGATCGCGGCGCGCGAGGGTCGCGACCCCTACGAACTCACCTACGAGCTGTTGCTCGAGCGAGACGGCCACGCGCTGATCTTCTTCCCGCTCGCCGACTTCTCCCAGCGCACCCTCGACCCGACCTGGGAGCGCCTGCACGACGAGAACACCGTGCTGTCCCTCGCGGACGGCGGCGCCCACTGCCGGCTCATCTGCGACGCGTCGACGCCGACGTTCATGCTCACGCACTGGGTGCGAGACCGCACCCGGGGGCCGCGACTCACCCTCGAACACGCGATCCACCGGCAGACCGCGCACACCGCCGGCGTGTACGGGCTCGGCGACCGCGGGGTCGTCGCGCCGGGGATGCGTGCCGACCTGAACGTCATCGATTTCGACCGGCTCTCGATCGACGAGCCGCGCATGGTCTACGACCTGCCGGCGAACGGGCCCCGGCTGTTGCAGCGTGCCGAGGGGTACGTGGCGACGGTCTGCGGTGGTGAGGTCACCTGGGAGCACGGTGAGTCCACGGGTGCGCTGCCGGGCCGGCTGATCCGCGGTCGACGCGGCCGGGGGTAGCGTTCCCCGGGTGCGAACCCTGCAGTTCCTCGCCGCCGGCGCGGCGGTCGTCGGTGGTGCCCTGTTCGGCGCCATCGAGGGTCGGTACCGGCGACATCCGGGCAACGACGTCGTCGTCGACGACGTCGCGTGGAATCCGTCGCGCCCTGCACCGGGCGCACTCCGGGTCGAGGGCAGCGTCGCACTGCGGAACACGATCCGGCTCCGCGAGGTGATGGTCACCGATGTCCGACCCACGCTGACCCTGCTCGCGGACGGTCCCGTCGACGGCTGTGCGGTGCAGGTGACCGTGCGGTCCGAGCGGGCCGATTTCCCCGCACGTGCCGACCGCTACTGGACCTCCTACGTGGTGAAGCCGGCGCGCTACGACCATGTCTCGCCGGTGCGGATCGACGTGACGGTCGACGGGCCGGCTGACGAGCTCGACGGGGTGTACGCACTCGCGATCGAGATCGCGCTCGACACCTACGGCTTCGAGGGCCCGCGGACGCGGTTCCACCACGTGGTGTTGCCGTTGCGGTTCCCCGACCCCGCCGATGCCCCGCCGTGGCGTCCGGCGGCGGACGGTGCCTGCGAGGTGCGCCCCGTCCGCACCCACCTGCTCGGCCCGCTCGACGACGTCGTCGAGGTCGTTCGTCGCTACGCCGGCCCGCACGCTCGGCCCGGTGACGTGGTGACCATCGGCGAGAGCCCGCTCGCGATCCTGCAGCGACGCTTCATCGATCCGCGCAACCAGCGGTACGGGTGGATTGCGACGCGTGGCGCGCAGTTCATGAGCGGCGAGGGGTCCCTCGGCACCGCCGGTGGTCTGCAGGCACTGATCGACGACGTCGGCGCGGTCCGGGTCGTCGCGGCGCTCATCGGTGGGGCTGCGGGCAAGGCCGTCGGTCGGGCCGGGTGGTTCTACCGCCTCGTCGGTGAGCAGGGTCGCCTCGTCGACGACGTGACCGGCAACCTGCCGCCTTACGACAACATGATCGTGATCGGCCCTGCGGACGCCGGCGCGGTGTGCGCGGCGGTGACCGCGGCGACGGGGCTGCTGTTCGCCGTCGTCGACGCGAACGATCTCGGCCGCGTCGACGTGGTGGGTGCGAGCGCCGGGGTCGACCACGACCTCGTGTGCGCGGCACTGCGGGCGAACCCGGCGGGAAACGGCGAGGAGACGACCCCGATCGTCGTGATCCGCCCGACCGGCGCGGCGTAGACGTCCCGAAGGGGAGGACATGACCACCGAACTGACCACGAGGCAGCGGGCGGTGCTCGCGGTGTGGCTCGCCTCATCGGCCGTGGGGGTCGGGATCTGGCAGGCGAACCGGATGGCGTCGTCGTCGGTGGCCGACTGGCCTGCGCAGACGGTCGTCACGTTCAGCTACTTCACGAACTCCACGAACGCCCTCGTGATCGTGCTCGCGGCGGCGTTGCTCGCCGGCCGTGGTCGACTCGCCCGCTGGGCGGCTGCCCCGCCGGTACAGGCGGCGATCTCGCTCTACATCGTCTTCGTCGGTCTCGGCTTCTGGTTCCTGCTCGGCGGTCCCGAGCCGATCGACCGTTGGTGGTTGTGGATCCCCGAGGCCACGGCCCACACGCTGTCGCCGTTCCTCGGACTCCTTTACTGGGCGTGGATCGTGCCGACGGGGTCGTTGCGGTGGCGGCACCCGGTGCTGTGGCTCGCCTACCCCATCGGGTACCTCGCCTACTGGCTGGTGCGCGGGCCGATCGTCGGCGAGTACCCGTACTTCTTCGTCGACGTCGACGCGCTCGGTTACGGCGGGGTGGCGATCTGGTCGGGTGCGCTCGTCGTCGCGTTCGTGATCCTCGGCTCGTCGATGCTCGCCGTCGACCGGTTCCGCGTCAGTCGTCGCCGAAGACCGCCGGTGTGACGATGCGGCGGGCAGTGTCCCGTCACGACACCGAGGAGTGCGCGATGGCCATGAACCTGATCACTCGAGTGCGTCGTGCTGCCGTGGCGCTCGCCATCGCCACGCCGGCACCGTCGCGCAGGGCCACGACGTCGTGGTTGCATTCCGAGACCCGTCGACGACGCGCAGCCCCTACTCCATCGTTCCGTACCTGTACCTCATGTCCGCGAACGGTGTTCTCGGCGCAACCATGCCTGGCTCACCCGCCGTCGTGACCGTCGGAACGCTCGCCGAGCCGCCTGGTTCACCGAACCTGGTGCCGACCGTCGACGGCACCTACAAGGTGTGCGTCATCCTCCTGGACCCTGCCGGCGACAGCCTCGCCGGAGATCTCGTCGTGACGATCGGGAATCTGCGGGCACCCGCCCCGAACCCGCCGCAGGTGACGCCGGCCCACACCGGCCGAGCTCGCTCGGCGACCTGCGCCACCGATCGGCGCCCTCGGCAGGATTCGAACCTGCGACACACGGTTTAGGAAACCGCTGCTCTCTCCCCTGAGCTACGAGGGCAGGACACCCGCTCCTGCGTCCGCAGCCGTCGCTGCGGATTCGGTGCCCGCGGAGCATAGGTGTCCATCGCTGCGGGACACCGCCCCGTCGGGGAAGCCGTGATTGCGAGCGTCCGTCTCTTTCATCCGGTTTCGTCCTACAGGAGTACGCCGTGACCTCCGGCGCTCGTGGGTGGGGCGACCCCGGCCGGCGTCCTGGCGACCGCGTCCGTGGTCGACAACGGTAACGGGTCGATCACGGTCACCTATGCCGGTGCTGTCGCGGGTCCGCAGGGCTCGGACGCCTATGTCGTGTTCCGAGACCCCTCGGTGCCCTGCTCCCTGAACTTCAGCCCGTATGTGTACGTCATGGACGCGCTCGGTGACACCATGGCTCCCCTGGCGAGCTCCCCAGCCGTGGCGACTGCCGGAACGCTCGCCGCGCCGGCTGGCTCACCGAACCCGGTGCCGATCGTCGACGGCATCTACCGGGTGTGGGTCCTCGTGCTCAGCTACGCGAACCTGCAGAACGACAGTGTCGTCGGCGATCTGGTCGTGACGATCGGGAATCCGTAGGCGCCCGCTCCGAACCCCTCCACGCCGCAGGTGCCTCCGGCCTACACCGGCTGATCGGGTCTGCCGGCGACCTCACCCGGTCACCGAGCGCAGGTGCTCACGCGTCGACGGCGTGGTCGGCTGCGAGGAACGACTGCAGCGTCGGGGTGGCGGTCCGGTCCTGGAGGATGAACAGGTGGCCGCCGTCGAAGGTTGCGATCGTCGCGTCCGACAGGCGTTCGGCGATGCGACGGCCGTTCTCGGGGGGTGCGATGCCGTCGGTCGCGCCGACGGCGACGAGGGTCGGGCACGTGATCCGATCGAGCGCGTCGTAGGCGTCGTGTGCCCGCCGGGCACCCATCTGGAACCGGAGGGCGACCGGGTCGACCGGCGTGCCGCGCTCGGTCCGTGCCTCGACGATCGCCCGCGCCCGCGCGTCGGTCGCGAGGAACGCCGGGGTGAACCTGGTGTCGAGGATCGTGGGGAGTACGCGCCGTCGTTCCGTCTCGGGCAGGTCGTGGAGTTCGTGCAGGGGGTACGAGCTCCCGCCCGCCCCGCCGGACGACGTGCATGCGAGCACGAGCCGTTCCACCCGAGCGGGGATCATGGCGGCGACGTGCTGGGCGACCATGCCGCCGTAGCTGATCCCGAACATCCGGAACGACGACCATCCGACGGCGTCGAGGAGTGCGACGACGTCGTCGGCGACGTCCACCATCGTGTACGGCACGGTCGGGACGTCGCTGTCGCCCATCCCCCGATGGTCGAACGCGAGCAGGCGGAACCGTTCCGCCCAGCGGTCGAGCATCGGCTCGACGTTCGCGAGGCTCGACCCCGACCCGTGCACGTACAGCAGGCGTGGCGCCGTCGGATCGCCGAGGACCCGGTAGCGGAGGTGCCCCCACGGGCGCAGGAGTTCGGCCATGACCGACCTCTCCGCCCGCGTGGACCGCTCGGTCAGATCCGCTCGATGATCACCGCAGGCGCCATACCGCCCGCCGCGCACATCGTGATGAGGCCGTAGCGACCGTCGGTCCGCTCGAGCTCGTCGAGGGCGGTGCCGATGAGCATCGCCCCGGTCGCGGCGATCGGGTGCCCGAGCGCCATCGCACCGCCGTTGATGTTCACCTTGTCGCGATCGAGGGCGAGGTCGCGCTGGAACTTCTCGGCGACGACGGAGAACGCCTCGTTGATCTCCCAGACGTCGATGTCCTCCTTGCGGAGGCCGGCGCGGGCGAGCACCTTCAGCGCCGCGGGGACGGGGGCGTTCAACATCAGCGTCGGGTCGTCACCGATGTTCGCCATCGCGACGATGCGCGCCCGGGGCTTCCACCCGCGCGCCTTCGCCGCCTCGGGGCTGGCGTACAGGATCGCTGCGGCGCCGTCGACGACACCGGAGCTGTTGCCGGCATGGTGGACGTGCTCGATGTCGAGACCCGGGTAGCGGGCGAGGACCATCGACCGAAGCGTCGTGCCGGCATCGTCGAGCGGCACGTCGGCCATCGCCTCGAACGACGGGCCGAGCTTCGCAAGCCCCTCGAGGGTCGTTCCCGGGCGGGGGAACTCCTCACGGTCGAGCGCCAGGCGGCCGTCCTCGTGGTACACGGGGACGAGGCTGCGCTCGAACCGACCCTCGGCGATCGCCCGGGCGGCACGCACCTGCGACTCGACCGCAAGCTCGTCGAGCGCCTGGCGGGAGATGCCCTCGAGCGTGGCGATCGCGTCGGCTGCCACACCCTGGTGGGTCTGGGGGTGCTGGGCCCGCAGGCGCAGGTTCCCGGCGTCCATCAGCGCGCCGCGCACACCGAGCTGGATCTCGCCGAGCATCGGGTGGAGCGACATCATCTCGCAGCCACCGGCGATGACGACGTCCTCGTACCCGGCCGCGATCGCGGCGGCCGCCATGTTCGTGGTGGTGATGCCGGAGCCGCAGAAGCGGTCGATCGTCACGCCCGACGCCTTGATGTCGTACCCGGCGTCGAGGGCGGCCATGCGCGCCAGGTCGCCGCCCTGCGGGCCCACCTGCATGCTCGTGCCGAAGATGATGTCGTCCACCGCAGCGGTGTCGAGCTCGTTGCGGTCACGGAGCGCGGCGAGCACGCTCGCGCCGAGCTGCTGGGGGTGGATGTCGGCGAGGGCGCCCTTGCCCTGCTTGCCGATGCCGCGCGGGGTGCGGCAGGCGTCGATGATCCAGGCCTCGGACATGTGGGGACCTTCCTACGGATTCCGGTGGGACATCGTGACCCTACACAGCACGGACCGGCGTCGGCCGTGGGCACGACGACTCGGCGCGCAGCCGCTGCCGGAGCGCCCAGCCGGTGAGCCCGAGGCCGACGACGGCGAGGAAGGGCTGCACGGGCGCGAAGAACCGCACCGCACCGGTGGTGCCGAGCGCGAGCAGCACGACCTTGTTGCACACCGGGCATCCGATCGCGAGATAGGCGAGCAACCCGCCGACCCCACCGACGCGGGTCGGTCGGCGCTCGAGCGCCGACGGCGCGGCCACGTAGGTGCCGACGAGCAGCCCACCGAGCACGGCGGTCGCAACGAGCACCGGGGTCGACCACGCGGTCGGAGCGATCGCCCGGCCGAACACCGGGTTGTCGATCACCGCCGTGGGCACGCCGAGCACGAGGGCCACCACCGGCATGGCCACCAGCGCGGCGGCCCACCGTCGGGCAGGCCAGGAACGCAGGACCCCGAAGCTCGTCACGACGTCGAGGCTACGACTCGAGCGGTGTCGACCAGGTGCGCTCGTACCCCTCGGCGAGCGCCGCACGGCCGCCTTCGCCGAGCCCGAGCGGGGCGAACGTGTCGACCATGACGGCGAGCTCGTCGACCGCTTCCACGCCGATCGAACGCTCGTACGCGCCAGGGTGCGGCCCGTGGGTGTGGCCACCCGGGTGGAGGCTCACCGACCCCTGCCCGATTCCCGAACCGCGCCGGGCCGCGTAGTTCCCGCCGGCGTAGAAGATCACCTCATCGGAATCGACGTTGGCGTGGTAGTAGGGCGCCGGGATCGCGAGGGGGTGGTAGTCGACCTTGCGGGGCACGAAGTTGCACACGACGAACCGGTCCGACTCGAACACCTGGTGCGCCGGCGGTGGCTGGTGGACCCGACCGGTGATCGGCTCGTAGTCGTGGATCGAGAACGCGTACGGGTACCGGCAACCGTCCCAGCCGACCACGTCGAAGGGGTGGTGGGCGAAGGTGTACACGGTGCCCGAGATCCCGCCGGGGCCGCCCCTGCGGTGCTTGATGTGCACGTCGGTCGGCCCGTCGTCGACGAGCCGGGGTGCGCTCGGCGGCCGGAGGTCGCGTTCGCAGTACGGGGCGTGTTCGAGGAACTGCCCGGTCGGCGAGAGGAACCGCTTCGGCGGACGGATGCGGGCCCCCGCCTCGATCACGTAGAGCCGCAACGGCACCGCGCCGTCGGGCACGACGGCGTGATCGACGCCGCGCGGGATCACGACGTAGTCGCCCTGGCCGACGACGAGGTCACCGAAGGCGGTCTCGACGGTCGCGGCACCCGCTTCGACGAAGAGGCACTCGTCACCGATCGCGTTGCGGTACAGCGGGCTCGGAACGGTGGCGACGACGTAGGCCAACCGGACGTCGTCGTTGCCGAGCAGCAGCCGTCGGCCGTTCACCGCGTCGACCGCGGCGCCCTCGGCGAAGAGGCGGTGGGTGGCGACGTGGCGCGGGAGGAACGGATCGTTGGGGTGCAGCGTCTGGTCCGGCAGCGACCAGGGCTGCACGTCGACGACCTGGGCGGGCTGGTTGCGGTGGTAGAGCAGGCTCGAATCGGCCGAGAACCCATCGGAGCCGCTCAGCTCCTCGAAGAGCAGGGCGCCGTCCGCTGTGCGGTGCTGGGTGTGCCGCTTCGGGGGCACGTGGCCGGCGGATCGGTAGAAGGGCATGGCCCGGGTCCTCTCAGCAGGTGTAGGCGGGGGCGACCGAGACGTTGCGGGCGAGGCGCGCCACGGCGAGATCGGTCGTCGCACCGATCGTCGACGATCCGACGACGAGCACGCGGTCGTCGGCGGTGACGTCGATGTCCTCGGGCGTCAGCTGTTGCGCGTCGAGGTACACGAGCCCGCCCGGGGCGAAGGACCCATCGGGCACACCGCCGTCGGTGAGGGCGAGAACGAACCCGCGAGTGCTCTGCGCCGAGGTCGTGCGCCCACTCAGGTACAGGCGCCCGTCGGTGCCGCGGGCGACGCCCGTCGCGATGGCGAACGCGTCCGGCCCGCCGAGCTCCAGGTCGACCACGCCGGCCGTCCCGAAGGTCGGGTCGATCGTGCTGTCCGGCAGCAGACGCACGACGAACAGCCGACCGGAGCCCAACCCGACGCTGGAGAACCCGACCGCGACCGTCCGGCCGTCAGGATCGATGATGACGCCGTAGGTTCCTCCGGTGGTCGCTCCGGCGACCTGCACGTTGCGGTACCCGCAGATTCCCCACGAGGGGAGGAGGCCGCCGCCGACACCGACCTCGAAGGTCACGGCGGTGTCGGAGCCCAGGAACGACGATCCGACGGCGACGATCCGACCGTTCGGACGCATCGCGATCGCCTCCGTCGTCTCTCCACCCTGGGGACTGTCGACCCGAATCCCGCCGGTGCCGAACGTGGGATCGAGTGCACCGTCGGACGTGAGACGGGCGACGAGGAACGAGAACCCGGAGGGAGCGGTCATCCCGCCGAAGGTGATCATGTCACCGGCACCGATGGCGACGGTGCGGGCGAAGCCGTCGTCGTCGTTGCCGACCTGCACGAAGACGGCGCCCCGACGCCGAACCCCGGGTCGAGTGACCCGTCGGCCAGCAGTCGCACGACGAGCGACCGACTGGTGCCGGCCGCGGACGACTGACCGACGACCACGATCCGGCCGGCCGAGTCGATCGCGAGGTCGTGGCCCTTCTCGTCGGTACCGAGGTCGACGACGACCGAGCCGCCGGCGCCGAAGGACGGGTCCGGGGTGCCATCCCCGAGGAAACGGGAGACGAGCAGGTCCAGGGTGGCGCCGGTCGCCGTCGCCACAGCGAGGATGCGGGCGTCGGACTGCAGGGCGATCCCGCAACGCGTCGACTGGCTGGAGTCGAACGCGGGAGGGCAGCCGTCGAAGCCGCCGAGGTCGACCGTGACGAGGCCGTCACCCCCACCGAAGGTCGGATCCGCTGCGTACGGCACGGTCGGGGCGATCGCATCGGCGGTCACCCCCGATGCGGCGACGATGTTTGCGAGCAGCGTCGCGACGAGGACCGATCGCGAGCGGAGGCGCATGGGCGAACCCTACCGGCGAACCTTCCGGCCCGCCCGGCGCGGATCTCTCAGGCGTCGTACAATCCTCTTCGTGCACGGGGGGCGGGCACTCGTCGTCGGGGGTGGGATCGGCGGGCTGACCGCGGCGGCGACGCTGCGGGCGGTCGGTTGGGACGTCACCGTCCTCGAACAGGCGCGGGCGCTCGCCCAGGTCGGTGCCGGCATCCAGGTCGCATCCAACGCCGCCCGGGTCTTCGTCGGGCTCGGGCTCGCCGACGCTCTCGCCGCACGGGCCGTCGAACCGACCGGGATCGACGTGCGGTCGGCCCGGACCGGCCGTCTGCTCCACCACACGCCGCTCGGCGACTTCGCCCGCACCACCTACGGGGCGCCGTACTTCCACCTGCACCGCGCCGACCTCCTCGACGTGCTCGTCGGCGCCGTGCCCGCGGAGGCGATCCGCCTCCGGTCCGTCGTCACCGCCGTGCAGGACCGGGGCGACGGGGTCACGGTCACCCTCGACGACGGCACGACCCTCGACGCCGACGTGGTCGTCGCGGCGGACGGCATCCACTCGCCGATCCGCGCGCTCCTGCACGGCCCGGCGACGTCGCAGTTCTCCGGGATGGTGTGCTGGCGAGGACTCATCCCGGCCGAACGGGTCGCGCACCTCGACCTCGCCCGGATCTGCCACGTCTGGTACGGCCCCGACGCGTCGGTCGTCGCCTACTGGGTGCGCGGCGGCGAGCTGTTCAACGTGGTCGGCATCGTGCCGGGAGGACCGGAGGCCGTCGAGAGCTGGTCGGCCCGCGGCGACCGTGACCGCCTCCTCGCGGACTTCGCCGGGTTCGAGCCGACCGTGCGCCGGTTCATGGCCGAGATCGACGACCCGTTCCTGTGGGCGATCCACGACCGTGACCCGCTGCCGTGGTGGACGCGTGGCCGGGTCACGTTGCTCGGCGACGCGGCGCACCCGATGCTCCCCTACATGGCACAGGGCGCCTGTCAGGCGATCGAGGACGCGGCAGTGCTTGCGCGCTGTCTCGAGCCCGTCGACCCGTCACGCACCGACGAGGTGACGGCGGCGCTGCAGCGGTACGAGGGGATCCGTCGGCCGCGCGCCACCGAGGTGCAGCAGCAGTCACGGGCCGGGGCGACCGTGTTCCACCTGAAGGACTGGCGGTCGGTGTGGCGGCGGAACCAGCAGCTCCGCACCGCGATGCGCGCCGACCCGGCGGTGAGCGCCCGTACCTGGCTGTACGGCTACGACGCCGACCGGGCCGTCGACGAGCACGACGACGGTGCGATCGCTGCGGCGGCTGCGACGACGGTGTCGCCGAGCGGTGCGGCCGCCGTGGCCGACCACTGGTCGCGTCCCGTCAGCGGGCGGTGAGCGCAGCCCGGGTGCGTCGCCGGGCCGCCGGGTCGTGGTCGAACTCGACGGCGACGAGGTCGGTCGCGCCGGCCGCAGCGATCCGGTTGAGCGCGGCGCGGACTGCGTCCTCGTCGCCGATGATCGCCGCGTCCTCCGGTCGTTCCCAGCCCTCGCGGTCGAGCATCGCCCGGTAGGAGGGCATCCGTCCGTACACGGCGAAGGTGCGCGCCGCGAGCTCCCGCCCGGCCACCTCGTCGTCGGTCACGAGGACGGGGACGCCGACGATCACCCGTGGTGCGGGCCGGCCGGCGGCACCGGCCGCCGCGGTGATGGTCGGCACGGTGAGGTCGGCGAGCGTCGCCGGTCCGGTCATCCACGTGAAGGTGCCGGCAGAGCGTCGCCCGGCGAGCTCCAACATGCGTGGGCCGAGCGCTGCGACGACGACCGGCACCGGCACCGGGTCGGGGTGCAGCAGACGTGTGTGGGCGGTCCACTGGTCGCCGTCGACGTGCACGGTCGAACCGTCGAGGAGGCCGCCGAGGATCTCGAGGTACTCCTCGGTGTTCCGCACCGGGCGGTCGAACCGGTAGCCGAATGTCCGTTCGATCACCGGCTTGTGGGACGGTCCGATCCCGAGCGTGAACCGGCCGCCTGTCGCCGCACCGACCGACACGGCGGCCCCGGCGAGATCGGCGGGGTGTCGCGTGTACGTGCGGACGACCGCGGTGCCGAGCTCGATCCGTTCGGTGCGGGCGCCGGCGAGCGCGAGCGCGACGAGTGGGTCGTGGCCGGAGATCCAGGGCAGCCAGTACCCGGCGAAGCCGTCGGCCTCGGCCTCGGCGGCCCCACGGACGAGGTCGTCGAGCGCGGTCGGTCCGGTGACGTCGCCGGCGAAGACGCCGATGCGCAACGCCCCGGCGGTGATGTGGTCGCTCAACCCTTCAGCATCTTCATGAACATGCCGTTGTCGAAGTAATCGCGCCAGAACGTGATCCGGCCGTCGTGCACCTCGAACACCCCGGCGACGGGCAGGGCGATCTCCTTGCCCTTCATCGTGAACCGGTCGATGCGCTCGTTCATCACCATGTCGCCCGACGCGGTCTGCCGGACGATCTCGAACGCGACCGGTCCGTCACCGCCCACCATCGGGGTCAGGAAGTCGCGCATGGCGGACGCACCGCGCATGTCGCCGATCGGCACGTTGTCGTAGTACAGGTCGTCGGCGACGAGCGCCACGGCGGCGTCGAGATCCTTGCGGCCGATGGCGGCGATGAACTCGTTGACGGTTTCCTCAGGAGTGCGCACGACGCCATCGATACCACGTCGGCGCCCGTCGCGCCCGACCAGCTCCAGCGCGCGTACCCTCCACCACAGTGACCCGTGCGCCCGCCGCCGTCGTGACGGTCCTCGTCGATCTCGCCCCGGGGACCGCCGAGGGTGCCCGCCGCAGCGTCGACGACTACCTCGAGCTCGCCGAGGCGCTCTGGCCGGTCCCGCTCCGGATGGTCGTGTTCTGCGACGCCGTGATCGCGGAGGTCGTGGCTGGTCGACGTGCAGCGTGTGCCGCGGGGGTGGCGACCATCGTGGTGCCATTCGACCTCGGCACCGCAGCAGCCGAGGACCTCGCGACGCTTCGCCGTCTGCAAGAGCACGGACCCCGCCCGAGGTGCGCCACGAACCCGGAGAAGGACACCGCCGAGTACCTCGCCCTCGGCCGTCACAAGCCGGCGATGCTGCGCGCCGCCGCCGAACTGCTCGACGTCGAGACGGTGTGGTGGGTCGACGCCGGGATCACCCACGTGGCCGAGATGCCGCACGACCTCGCCGACGTCCTCGCCGATCCTGCGGTCGTTCCGGCCGGGGTCGTCGCCCACCTCGTCGAGTTGTCGCAGGAGCCGTGGTTCGCCCACATCGGCTCGGAGCGCACGGTCGGCCATGCGCTCGCCGCAACCGACGAGTGGGGGCAGCACGGCACGCCGCTCGTGCTCGGCGGGGTGGTGGGCGTGCGATGCGACGCCCTGTCCACGTTCACGGCGGCGTTCGAAGCGGCCCGCCGGGAGGCCGACGAGGCAGGCTGGGCGGTGACCGACGAGATGGTGTTCTCGCTCCCCGCAGTTCGTCTCGCCGAGGGCGTGGCGAGCAGTCCCGGTTCCTACCGTGGGGCGTTGACCGCGGTCGGACCTCGACCGGTCGTGCTGGCGCGGACCCGCCCGGAGGTGAGCTTCGTCGACCTGCCGGGAGCACAGCGCCCCGACCGGGCAGCGCTCAACCCCTCTATCTGCCGGGATCCCGACGGTGGGTTCCTCGTCAACATCCGCCACGCGAACTACCGCTACGACTCGGGCCGCTACCGCCCGCTCGACCGAAGCGGGCACATCGTCACCGACAACGTGCTCGTCCACCTCGACGACGACTTGTGCGTGGTCGGCGTCGAACCGCTCGACGACGGAGTCGCCCGTGCCCCCGTCCCGCAGGGGACGGTCCTCGGTCTCGAGGACCTCCGGCTGTTCCGGCACGACGGTCGATGGTTCGGGTCGGCGACGGTTCGGGAGCACGACCCGTCGATGAGGTGCCGGATCGTGGTCGTCGCACTGGAGGGGGCTCGGGTCGTCGACGCCTGGCTCGTGCCGGGCCCGTACCCGAACCGTCATGAGAAGAACTGGATGCCCTTCGACGACGACGACCGGATCCGCTTCGCCTGGCGGGTCGAACCGCCGGTGCTCGTCACCTTCGACGAGGTGACCTCGACCGCGGTGCTGTCCCGTGCCGTCCCGCCGCTCGTCGCCGATGCGCACGGTCGGGGTGGTGCGCCGTTCGTGCGGGTCGACGGCGGGTGGCTCGGTGTCGTGCACGACGCCGAACGATCGATCTCGACCTGGTGGGTCGGACGCGTCGAGGAGTCCCGTCGGCTCGTCGACACGCTGCTCGCCCGTCACGACCTCGACGACGCCTACCGCACCGCCTCGAGTCGAACCTCGAGTTGTTGCAGCGCGGCGCGCGTCCGCCGGGGGACTGAGCGTCCGGGTCGTTCAGATCTCCACCGTCGTTCCGACCTCGAACACGCGGTCCGCCGGTAGGTGGAAGAACCGCCCGGCGCTCGCCGCGGTCCTGGTCTGCAGAACGAACAGCCGCTCCCGCCAGGGGGACATGTTCGGCTTCGGTGCGGCGACGATCGACTCGCGGCCGAGGAAGTAGGTGATCGATTCCAGATCGAGTCCGGCGAGGTCGCCGGGAAGTGTCCGCAAGGCCTCCGGAACGTTCGGCTCGTCCCGGTACCCGAATCGCAGCACCACCTCCCAGAGACCCTCCCCGAGCGGGTTGACGGTGCACCGGTCCGGGCCAAGGACGTGGGAGACCGGCTCGGTGATGATGGAGAGGAGCAGCACCCGCTCGTGCAGCACGCGGTTGTGGGTCACGTTCACGAGCAGTGCCGGTGGCGCCGACCCGCGTTCCTTGAACAGGAACACGGCCGTTCCGTGCACCCGGTGGACCTCGTCGGTGTCGAGGTCGGCGAGGAAGGTCCCGATGGGGGTCTCCCCACGGTGGATCGACTGCGCGAGGATCCGCCGTCCCGTGTTCCACGTCGTCATGAGCACGAACTGGCCGATACCGATGACGAGCGCGACCCAACCACCCATGGGGATCTTGACGAGCTGCGAGCCGACGAACGCGAGGTCGATGCCGAGCAACGGCAGGCCGAACAGCAGGGTGACCCACCGGGGCCAGCGCCACCGGTGCATCGCCACACCCATCAGCAGCGTGGTGGTGATCGTCATGCTGATCGTGACGGCGACGCCGTAGGCGGCGGCGAGGTTCGACGACGAGCGGAACCCGAGCACCAGACCGATGCAGGACAGCATCAGCAGCCAGTTCACGATCGGCACGTACACCTGACCCATCTGGCTCTCGGAGGTGTGCTGCACCTTCACCCGGGGCAGGAAGTCCGACTGCATCGCCTGCGTCGTGAGCGAGAACGCCCCGGAGATCAGGGCCTGCGACGCGACCACCGTCGCGGTGGTGGCGAGCAGGACGAGCGGCCAGATCGCCCAGTCCGGGGCGAGCAGGAAGAACGGCTGCCGGATCGCCTCCGGGTCGGCGAGCAGGAGGGCGCCCTGGCCGAAGTAGTTGAGGACGAGCGCCGGCAGCACGAGCGTGAACCAACTGATCCGGATCGGTCGACGACCGAAGTGGCCCATGTCCGCGTAGAGCGCCTCGCCGCCCGTAACCACGAGGAAGATCGACCCGAGTGACCAGAAGCCGTGCCACCCGTACTCGCCGAAGAACCGGATTGCGTGGATCGGGTTCACCGCGGCGAGCACGTCGGGGGTCCGCAGCACCTGGTTCACGCCGAGCATGGCGAGCGTGAAGAACCAGACCAGCATGATCGGCCCGAAGACCCGGGCGATCCCGGCGGTCCCCCGGCGTTGCAGCAGGAACAGCCCGACGAGAATGGTGAGCGCGATCGGGATGATCAGGTTCTCCGTCGATGACGTGGCGACGTTCAGCCCCTCGACGGCGGCAAGCACGGAGATCGCCGGGGTGATCATGCCGTCGCCGTAGAGCATCGCGGTGCCGAAGATCCCCGCGGCGAGGAAGACCACCATGGTCCGGCCGCCCTGGCCCGACGGGAGCAGCGAACGCAGCGCCATGATGCCGCCCTCGCCCTTCTGGTCGGCCCGCATGAGCACCAGCAGGTACTTGATCGTGATGATGAGGATCAGTGCCCAGAACGCGAGCGAGCACCCGCCGAGCACCCCGTCCCGGGTCACCTCGAGCTCGTGGCCCTCGAAGGTCTCCCGGAACGCGTAGAGGGGGCTCGTGCCGATGTCGCCGTAGACGATGCCGAGCGCACCGATGCTGAGTCCGGTGAGGCCGAGCGCTCCGCCACGCCCGTGGACGGGCTCGGTTCCGGTGGGGTCCTCGACGTGCGCGGTCATGCGGGGACTGAGCGTATCGCCGCGGGGCGTTGCGGCCAGGGTCCGGCTCAGCCGGCGGAACGGACCGCTTCGACCCGGGCGTTCCACTCCCGGAACAGCTCGGGCGTGTAGGCGGCCTCCGGGTCGGCGCGGACCAGCTCGTCGATGATGTGCGCGTCCTCGCCGACGAGGATCCGCCAGCGGTCGGCGCGCACGCCGTCGAGGATGATGGTCGCGGCGTCCGCAGCGGTCGTGAGCGCCGTGTCCCGGAACCGTTCGCCACGACGTTCCATGCGGGCGAGCATCTCCGCGGGGCTGAGGCGATCCGGGTCGAGGCCGGCGCCGATGTAGCGGGCTCGCAGCTTCTCGGGGTCGTCGAGGCCGAGCAGCTTGTCGGAGTTCGTCGAGATCGCCGTGCCGATGTGACCGGGCATGACGACGGAGGCGTGGACGTTGGGGGCGTTGACGGCGAAGTCGGTGATGAGCGCCTCGGTGAAGCCCTTCACGGCGAACTTCGCCGCGCTGTAGGGGGAGTGCGGGATCGTCGGGCCGACCGACGCCCAGAATCCGTTCACCGAACTCGTGTTCACGACGTGCGCCACGTCGGCCCGCAACAGCTGCGGCAGGAACGTGATGGTCGAGTAGTAGACCCCGTACCAGCACACGTCGAAGACCCGTTCCCACTGGGCGCGCTCGCCGTTCACGATCGACACCGACCCGCCGATGCCGGCGTTGTTGAACAGCAGGTGCACCGCCGGCCGCCACGCTTCGACTGCGGCGGCGAAGGACCGGACGTCGTCCTCGGAGGACACGTCGGCACGGTGCACGAGCACCTCGCCGGGGTTGCCTTCCGCCCGGCACAGGTCGCGGGTCTCCTCGGCGTTGGCGACGAGTACGTCGCAGGTGGCGACGTCGCAGCCGTCGGCGGTGAGCTGGCGGACGAGCTCACGCCCCATGCCCGTCCCGCCGCCGGTCACCACGGCGACCCGTCCTGCGAAGCCGTTCCCGAATCGTTCCGTCATCGTCGTCCCCCCGGATCGTCCCGGTCCGACCGGGGCGTTCCGCATTCTGCCCGGCCGCTACGTTGCTGTCGTGCGCATCGTCTCCCTGCTGCCGTCCGCCACCGAGATCGTGTGTGCCCTCGGCCGGGCCGACGATCTCGTCGGTGTGACCTTCGAGTGCGACCACCCGGCCGGGGTGCGCGACGGTCGGGCGATCGTCGTCGGCGGGCTCGCCACGGCGGGGCTCGACGCTGCGGCGATCGACGAGCTCGTGCGGGAACGGGTCGCTGCGGGGGAGGACCTCTACGTGCTCGACCGGGACCGGTTCCGGACGCTCGACCCGACGGTCGTGCTCACCCAGGACCTGTGCCGGGTGTGCGCGCTGCCGGGTGCGGAGGTCGCCGACGCCCTCGAGGCGCTCGGCTGCACGGCCGACGTCGTGACCCTCGACCCGCACTCGCTCGACGACGTCCTCACCGACGTCCTCACGATCGGTCGCGCGGTCGACGCGTCGCCTGCGGCAACGGCGCTCGTCGAGTCCGCGCGTCGTCGCCTCGACGCAGTCGAGCGAGCGGTCGCGGGCCGCCGGCGCCCGCGCGTGCTGGTGCTCGAGTGGCCCGACCCGCCGTTCGTCGCGGGGCACTGGGTGCCCGAGCTCGTCGAGCGGGCGGGAGGCGCACCTGTGCTCTGCCGTCCCGGCGAGCGGTCGGTCCCCACGACCTGGGACGCCGTCGCGAGCTGCGACGCCGAGGTGGTGCTCGTGGCGTCCTGCGGGTTCGACGTTCGCGGCGGGGCGGCGCACGCGCACGAACTGCTCGACCGGCTGCCGGACGGCGCCGACGTCTGGGCGCTCGACGCGAACGGCGTGGTCGTGCGGCCCGGCCCTCGCCTCGTCGACGGGGTCGAGGCGCTCGCAGCGCTGTTGCACGGGGTCGGCACCGTCGAACCCGCGCTGGCGGTGCAGGTCCGGTGACGTCGGCCGGCGTGTGGACCCGCGCCTACCGGTCAGGTTCGGTGGTCGACGAAGGGTTTGAGGTCGCCGGGGTCGCCGCCCACCTCGCGGACGCCGACACGGTGGTGTGGGTCGACGTGTGCGCGCCGGCCGACGGTGATCTCGGCGAGCTGGCAGCCCTGCTCGGACTGCATCCGCTCGCGGTCGAGGACGCGCTCGGTCCGCACCAGCGTCCGAAGATCGACCGCTACCCGGGCCACCTCTTCCTCGCGTGTCACGCGGTGCAGGTGGACGCGGCCGTCGGTCGACTGCACCTCACCGAGGTCGACGCGTTCGTCGGGCCGCGATGGCTGGTGAGCGTCCGCAAAGACGATCGTTTCGATCTCGCCCCGGTCCTCGCCCGCCTCGACGGCGCGTCGGAGCTCGCCCACGGCGGCGTGGGGTTCATCCTCCACGGGCTCCTCGACGCTGCCGTCGACACGTACTTCGACGCCGTGCTCGACTTCGACACGTACTACGACGACGTCAGCGACGGGCTCTTCGCCGACGTGCCCCTCAATCCGACCGAACAGCGCCACTGGTTCCACATGCGTCGCTCGCTCGTCCACCTGCACCGGGTCGTCGCCCCGCTGCGCGAGGTCGTCAGCAGCCTGGTCCGGGGCGAGCACCACGGGATCGACGACGCGCTCGTGCCGTACTTCGTCGACCTGTACGACCACGTGCTGCGGGTGTCGGAGTCGATCGACTCGCTCCGAGACCTCGCCACGTCCATCGTGGAGGCCAACCTCAGCCTGCGGGACTACCGCCAGAACCTGGTGATGAAGAAGATCACGAGCTGGGCCGGTATCCTCGCCGTGCCCACCCTCGTGACGGGGTTCTACGGGATGAACGTGCCGTTCCCCGGGCAGGGGACGGTCACCGGGGCCGTGACCGCAACGGTGTTCATGCTCGTGCCTTCGGCCGTGCTGTTCCTCGTGTTCCGCCGCCGCGAGTGGCTCTGACCTTCGTCGACCCGCGGGCCCGCGCCGCACCGTTGCGCAACGGGGTGGTGTCGTCAGGGTCGCGGCGGGCGAACAGCAGCGGTGCCCGTCCGCGACCGTGGTGGTCGGGGACCGTGCCGAGGCGGGTGAGGCGACGGTCCGCCTCGAGCTCGGCGAGCGCCTTGCGCACGGTGACGGGGCTGCCGCCGAGCTCGGCCTCGATGTCGGCGAGGGTGAAGGGGTTCGTGCGACCGAGGACCCACGCGGCGATCTGCCCGGTGGTCACCTTGGAGCGTCCGCCACCGGTGCGTCCGGCTCGGCGCGACGCCGGCAGCAGGCCGGCCTCGACGAGCACGTCGCGCGGCACGCCGAGCTCGAGGAAGGCGGTCGGGGCGATCCCCTCGGGTTCGGCCCATGTGCGGGCGTGGCGGACGAACCCCTGGCGGAGTGCGCTGCCGTCGACGGTGCGCGCACGTTCGAGCGCCGTGAGGACGCGGAGGCGGTCGAGGGGGTCGGTGGTCCGGGAGACCTCGGCTTCGAGTTTGCGGACGAGGGTCTGGTCGACGGAGGCGGAGGGATCCGCGAGGTGCTGGAGATAGAGGCGCACGGCGTGCTCGTCGTTCATGACGTATGTGTACCACGCGACATGCCCACGTAGACATTCACGATTCGCGGATATCCATCACCTATCGGACGGTGGTCAGATCAGCCCCGTTGCGAGCGCCGACAGCGTGATCACGCCGATCCCGATGCGGTACCACCCGAATGGCGCGAGCCCCTTTCGGGTCAGTAACCCGAGGAAGAGTCGCACGGTGACGACCGCAGCCACGAATGCGACCGCCACCCCGATCGCCGGAGCGAGGACGCCGAGGTCGCCGAGCAGGGTCGCCCGCGCCGAGAACGCCTCGGCCGCTGCGGCCGCACCGAGCGTCAGCGCGCCGAGGAGGAAACTGAACTCGACCGCCGCCCGCACGCCCAGACCGACGGCGAGCGCCGCAAGGATCGTCACGAGGCTCCGGCTCACGCCCGGCCACAGCGCGAGGCACTGCGCGACCCCGACGAGTGCCGCCTGGCGCACCGCGAGCGCCTCGAGCCCGGTCCCGTCGACGTCGCGGGGCCGCCGCCGCTCCGCGACGAGCATGGCGACCCCGCCGACGATCCAGGCCACCGCGACCGGTCCGACGTCGAACAGGCGCTCCTTGATCGTCGAACCGGCCGCCAGACCGATCACCGCGGCCGGGAGGAACGCCGCGAGGAGACAGGTCGCCAGTCGGCGGCCGGCGGGATCACGACCGACGACGCCGAGCACCATCGAGCGGATCCGGTCGCGGTACAGCCCCACCACGGCGGCGATCGCACCGACCTGGACGATGATCTCGAAGGACGTGATGCCGTCGCCCTCGAGACCGAGCAGGCGCGAGGTGAGCAGCAGGTGACCCGTCGAGGAGACCGGGAGGAACTCCGTCACCCCTTCGACGAGGCCGAGGACCGCCGCCTCGACGACCGACAGCGCGGTCACGCGTCGACCGGTTCGGCGCTCGGTCGCACCCGGTCGAACCGGCGCAGGCGGAGACTGTTCGTGACCACGAACACGCTGGAGAACGCCATCGCGAGTCCGGCGATCATCGGGTTCAGCCAGCCGGACGCAGCGATGGGCAGTGCGGCGACGTTGTAGGCGAACGCCCAGAACAGGTTGCCCGTGATCGTCCGCAGGGTGCGCCGGCAGAGGCGGACCGCGTCGACCGCGTCGCCGAGGTCGGCCCGCACGAGGGTGAGATCCGACGCCTCCATCGCCACATCGGTCCCACCGCCCATCGCGATCCCGAGGTCCGCTCGGGCGAGTGCTGCGGCGTCGTTCACGCCGTCGCCGACCATGGCGACGACCCGGCCCGACGCCTGCAACGCCTCGATGTGGGCGAGCTTGTCGGCCGGGAGCATCCCGGCGACCACGTCGCCCTGCTCGATCCCCACCGACGCGGCGACGTGGTTGGCGACCGGAGCGGCGTCGCCCGTGAGCAGGATCGGGTGCAGTCCGAGCGCCCGGAGCCCGGCGATCGCCTGCCGGCTCGAAGGGCGCACGCGGTCGGCGACGACGAGGACCGCCCGCGGAGCGTCGTCCCACGATGCGACCACCACCGTTCGACCGGCGGCCGCGGCCGCGCTGCACGCCTCGGCGAGCGCGGGCGGGAGCGTGGCGTGCCCGGTCGGTCGCCCGATCGTGACGAGCGTCCCCTCGACGACGCCCTCCACCCCGACACCGGCCGTGGCGACGAAGCCGTCCACCGGGGCGAGCGGGCCTGCCGCCGCAGCGGCCTCGACGATCGCCCGGGCGATGGGGTGCTCCGACGCCGCTTCGAGCGAGCCGGCCCGTCGGAGCGCCGTGGCGACATCGACGCCGTCGGCGGGCACGACCTCCACGAGGTGCATCCGCCCGGTCGTCACGGTGCCCGTCTTGTCGAGCACGATCGTGTCCACCCGACGGGTCGATTCGAGCACCTCCGGACCACGGATGAGGATGCCGAGCTGCGCCCCGCGGCCGGTGCCGACGAGCAGCGCGGTCGGGGTCGCGAGACCCAGCGCGCACGGGCAGGCGATGATCAGCACGGCGACGGCGGCGGTCCCCGCGAAGGTCGGGTCACCGGTGTTGGACAGCCAGAACCCGAACGTCGCTGCGGCGAGCAGCAGCACGACGGGCACGAACACGGCGGCGATCCGGTCGGCGAGCCGTTGCACCGGTGCACGGCCCGTCTGTGCGGCCTCGACGAGACGGGTGACCCGAGCGAGCTGCGTGTCGCCGCCGACGCGGGTGGCCTCGACGACGAGCCTGCCGCCGGTCGCGACCGTCCCCCCGACGACCCGGTCGCCGGCCGTCACCTCGACCGGCACGCTCTCGCCCGTCATCATCGACACGTCGACGGCGGCCGCGCCCTCGACCACCCGCCCGTCGGTCGCGACCCGTTGGCCGGGCCGGACCACGAACCGGTCGCCGACGGCGAGCCGTTCGATCGGGACCGACCGCTCGACACCGTCGGAGCCGACGACGGTCGCCTCGCGTGCGCCGAGTTCGGCGAGCGCCCGTACGGCCGCTCCCGCACGACGGCGGGCCCGCAGTTCGGCCGAGCGGCCGAGCAGCAGGAACAGCGTGACCGCGGTCGCCACCTCGAGGTAGAGGTGATCCTCGGCGCCGGGTTCGACGACGAGGTGGAATCCCATGCGCATGCCCGGCATTCCGGCGTCGCCGAGGAACAACGCCCGCAGCGACCAGCCGAATGCGGCGAGCACGCCGACCGACACGAGCGTGTCCATCGTCGCGGCGCCCTGGCGCAGGTTCTTCCACGCCGCGCGGTGGAACGGGTACGCCCCCCAGGTGGCCACCGGCGCGGCGAGTGTGAGAGCCAGCCACTGCCAGTTGTCGAACTGCAGCGGTGGGACCATCGACAGCAGCACCACCGGCAGCGTGAGCGCGGCGGTGCCGATCAGGCGTCGACGTGCCGCCGCCTCGGCGAGATCGGCAGGATCGGGCCTGGACGCCGCCGACCGCCGTTCGTCGGCCGTCGTCGGCAGCGTCGCCTCGTACCCGAGGGACCGGACGGTGTCGAGGAGGCGGTCCGCGTCGACGAGCGCCGGGTCGAAGTCGATGGCGGCGCGCTCGGTGGCGTAGTTCACCTGTGCCGTCACGCCTTCGACGCGGTTGAGCTTCTTCTCGATGCGCGCCGCGCACGCCGTGCAGGTCATGCCGTCGATGAGGACGTCGACGTGCTCCGGGGCGGGTGCCCGGTCGGCGGTGGGCGCACGGCCGTTCACGACGAGCCGCCGTGCGTCGCCGGGTCGTGGGACTCCGTCGTGGCGTGACCGCCGCCCCCGTTCGTGCGCAGTGGTTCGACGGCACCACCGAGGAGACCGCCGAGGAGGGCGGCCACGACGAGCGCGAGGGCGAACGACCCGAGGCGGAGCGGGGTGGACCAGCTCAACGGGCGACCTCGAAGCCGGCGTCGTCGACCGCCTCGTCGACCGCGGCCGGATCGAGGTCGGTGCCCCGAACCACGACGACCTTCGACTCGAGGTCGACGGCGACGTCGGCCACCCCGGGCAGCGCGGCGATGCCGTCGTGCACGGCCTGCACGCAGTGACCGCACGTCATCCCGGGAACGGTGAAGCGGAGCTCGTCCATATACCGAGGATACGCCCGCGGTCGGGTCGCCGAACCCGCAGGCCGGCACCGGCGAGGTACCTTCCGACGATGCCCGTTCGTGCCGCCCGCAGATCGACCCCCGCCGAGGCCGTCGCCGCCATCCCGGACGGGGTGCGCTGTTTCGTGAACGCGACGAGCGGGACGCCCTTCGGCCTGCTCGACGAGCTCGCCGCGCAGGCCCACCGGTTCCGTTCCCTCGAGCTCGTCGCCGGGTACCTGCTGCGCGCCCCGGCACCGTTCGCGCTCGCCGAGCCGGACGGACCGTTCCGGATCACGACCACCCAGGCCTCGGGCGCGACCCGTTCGCTCGCCCGGGCCGGGGTGCTGCGCATCGTGCCGGCGAAGTACTCCGACTACGCGTGGCTGTTCAGCCCGCCGTCACCGCTCGCGAGCGACGTGGCGCTCGTGCAGGTGAGCGCGCCCGGGCCGGAGGGGCGGGTGAGTCTCGGGGCGACCGTCGGCGCGGCCGTCGAGGTGGTGCGCACAGCGTCGCTCGTGATCGGGCAGGTCAACCCGCAGATGCCCTACACCTTCGGTGACGGTGAGCTCCCGCTCGACGCGTTCGACCATCTCGTCGAGATCGACGAACCGCTCGCCGAGCTGCCGTCGGCCACCGCCGACGAGGTGACCAAACGCGTCGCCGAGCATGCGGCGGCACTCGTCCCCGACGGGGCGACGATCCAGTTCGGGATCGGTGCCCTCCCCGAGGCGATCCTCGGTCTCCTCGCGGAGCGGCGCGGCCTCCGTGTGCACTCGGGCATGATCGCCGGTTCGTGCGCCGAGCTCGTCGCCCGGGGTGCGATCGAGGGCGACCTCGTTGCCGCCGAGGTCATCGGCGACCGCGCCCTCCTCGACTGGGTGCACCGCAACCCGAGGGTGCGGCTGGTGCGAGCGTCGGTCTCCCACGGGATGGCCGGCCTGGCGGCCGTCGAGGGGCTCGTCGGGATCAACTCGACGGTGGAGGTCGCCCTCGACGGTTCGGCGAACTCCGAGATCGTCAACGGTGAGGTGATCTCCGGCCCGGGGGGAGCGCCCGACTACGCGTTCGGCGCGGCGCACGGCATCCTCGCCCTGCCGTCGACGGCGGCGGGTGGCACCGTGTCCCGCATCGTGCGACGGCTCGAACCGCCCGCCCGCACGACCATCCCCGGCTATCTCGTCGACCGGGTCGTCACCGAGCACGGCGTGGCCGCACTGCGGGGTCTCCCCCTGCGGGAACGCGCCGAGGTGCTCGCCGCGATCGCCGCACCGGCGTTCCGCGACGCGCTCCTCGCCGACTGATCTCGGTTCAGTCGACGGCGGCGATCGCCGGCACGCGCCGGTGCCAGTCGGTGCGGGCCTGGTAGGCGGCACCGGCGCGCAGGACGAGCGCGTCAGCGAAGGCGGGCCCGACGATCTGCAGCCCGACGGGCAGGCCGTCGACGAATCCCATCGGGACCGACAGCGCAGGCAGGCCGAGCGAATTGAACGGTGGCGTGTAGAGCGAGCGGAGCCGCTCGTCACGGTCCATGCCCGGTGCGCCGAAGCGGGGAGCGGGGCGGCCGGTGGTCGGCATGATCACGAGGTCGACCTCGGCGAACAGCACCGCCATCGCCCGGCGACCGAGCTCCCGCACCCGCTGGAGCTGCACGTAGTCGCCGGCGCTCACGAGCGACCCCTGCGCGATGCCGAGCCGGGTGTCGAAGCCGTAGTCCGCCCACGCACGGGCGAGGTGCGGCCGGTGCCACGCGAACGCCTCGGCGTAGAGGCCGAGGAAGCACGCGTCGTGGAGCTCGTCCCAGAGCGGGAACTCGACGTCACCCACGGTCGCGCCCGCCGCGGCGAGTGCGGCGACCGCTGCGTCGAGCGACGTCGCCGTGCCCGGGTCGCAGAACCCGCCGTCGACCGTCGCCGCCCGGGCGACGCCGATCCGCAGACCGGCGACGCCGTCGTGCACGGTGGGTGCGCATCGGAACGTGCCGACGTCGACGGTCGTCGGATCGTCGTCCGTCGGCCCGACGAGTACGTCGAGCAGCAGCGCGCAGTCCTCCGCCGACCGGGCGAGCGGGCCGACGTGGTCGTAGGTGAACCCGAGCGGCACGACACCGGACTTCGGCACGAGCCCGAAGGTCTGCTTGTGCCCGCTCACCCCGCAGTACGCGGCCGGGATGCGGATCGACCCACCGGTGTCCGACCCGAGCCCCGCCGCGAACAGGCCGGCCGCGATGCCGCCGCCGGTGCCCGACGACGAACCACCGGTCCAACAGTCGGTGTCCCAGGGGTTCCGCGGCAACGGGAACGGCTTCGACTGATCGGGCGAGCCGATCGCGAACTCCATCGTCGAGGTCTTGCCAGTGAGCACGGCACCGGCGGCGCGGAGCCGTTCGACGACGGGTGCGTCGCGCCGTCCACCCCAGTCGGCGGGCAGCACGAGGCTCTGCGCGGTGGTCGGTCCCTCCCGCATCGAGATGATGTCCTTGACGCCGAGCGGGATGCCGTGCAGGGGCCCCCGGTCGATCCCGGCGGCGCGCTCCCGGTCGGCGGTCGCCGCGGCCTCGAGTGCGGTGTCGTCGTACCGGGCGAGGTACACGCCGAGACGCTCGTCGAGCGCGTCGGCGGCGCGGATCGTCGCCTCCGTGAGCGCCACCGAGGTCGTCGTGCCGGCGCGCAGCGCGTCGGCGAGCTCGGTGATGGTCGAGAACCGGTCGACGGAGCTCATCGCGCCCCGTCCTCCGGGGTCGGTGCGGGACGGAACGTCGCAACCGGTGCGACCTCCCCGGTGTCGAGCGCATAGGCCCGGTCCATCTGGGCACGCAGCGTCGGCAGCACGCGGGCGAGCAGCTCGAGCTCGCGGTCGGGAGGGATGATCCCCGCGCCGGCGAGGACGGTGCGCACCTGGGTGAGATCGTCGTGGTCGCTCACCCGCCGGACGCTATTCGACGCCGGGTCGGCCCGCTCGCCCGTCGTCGCTCGCCCCGTGCGGCGACGGTCTGACAGGCTGGCCGGGTGATCGACTTCAGCCTCACCCCGGAACTTCTCGACCTGTCGGAGCGGACGGCGGCGTTCGTCCGGGACCGGATCATCCCCCTCGAGGGGGACCCTCGCCAGCACGCCCACGGGCCGACGGAGGAGCTGCGGCTCGAGCTCGTCGAGCTCGCGCACGAGGCGGGTCTCGTCGCACCCCACGTCGGGCGGGAATGGGGCGGTCTCGGGCTCGACCACGTCGCGAAGGCGATCGTGTTCGAGGAGGCCGGCTACTCGCCGCTCGGTCCGCTCGCGCTGCACATCGGCGCACCCGACGAGGGCAACATGCACCTGCTGGAGCAGGTCGCCACCGAGGACCAGAAGGAGCAGTACCTCCGGCCGCTCGCCTCGGGGCGGACGCGGTCGATGTTCTGCATGACCGAACCGGACGGCGGCGCCGGGTCCGACCCGTCGATGCTCGCCACCCGGGCCGACGAGCAGGCCGACGGCAGCTACGTGATCAACGGCCGGAAGTGGCTCATCACCGGTGCGGATGGGGCGACGATCGCGATCATCATGGCGCGTACCTTCGACCGGTCCGGCACCGACCTCGGCGCGTCGATGTTCCTCACCTCCGCCGACACCCCCGGCATCGAGATGGTCGAGGTGCTCGACACCATGGACTCGAACATGACCGGCGGACACTCCGTCGTGGAGTTGCACGACGTGCGGGTCCGGGCCGACCAGGTGCTCGGCGAGATCGGCGGGGGCTTCCGCTACGCGCAGGTGCGCCTCGGCCCGGCCCGGCTCACCCACTGCATGCGCTGGCTCGGCGCAGCACGGCGCTGCCACGACATCGCCGTCGACTACGCCCGCACCCGTCACGCGTTCGGCAAGCCCATCGGCGAGCACGAAGGGGTCGGGTTCCAGCTCGCCGACAACCTCACCGACATGACCACGTCCCGCTTGCTGATCTGGCAGTGCGCGTGGGTGCTCGACCAGGGCAGCCAGGCGCGCGACGAGTCCTCGATGGCGAAGCTCTACGTGTCCGAGGCGCTCGGCCGGGTCGTCGACCGCTGCGTGCAGGTGCTCGG